>Ga0209851_1000033_pt1:35000-63495 | contig 63495 bp, 55 predicted proteins | sample GWRWT4_14Oct14_FD_187195 | JGI IMG/M metagenome (GOLD analysis project Ga0209851, IMG submission 187195) | Sand microcosm microbial communities from a hyporheic zone in Columbia River, Washington, USA - GW-RW T4_14-Oct-14 (SPAdes) (version 2) | ecosystem: Engineered > Artificial... | reverse complement strand
CTCCAGAACGCCGCCCTCGTAGGAGATGTGCAGCAGATTGGCATCCGTCGAATAGGGACTCTTCTGGCCCTGACGCTCGATGGGAATGCCGTGGCGTTCCGCATAGGCCAGCAGCGTTTCCCGGCTGGTGAGCTCCCATTCGCGCCAGGGCGCGATCACCTGCAAGGCCGGCTTGAGCGCCAACACCCCCAGCTCGAAACGCACCTGGTCGTTGCCCTTGCCGGTCGCGCCATGGGCCACCGCGTCGGCGCCGACTTCGGTAGCGATTTCCACCAGACGCTTGGCAATCAAGGGCCGCGCGATGGACGTGCCCAGCAGGTATTCCCCCTCATAGAGGGTGTTGGCGCGGAACATCGGGTAGACAAAATCACGCACGAATTCCTCGCGCAGATCGTCGATGAAGATTTCCTTCACGCCCAGCAGGGCGGCCTTGGCGCTTGCGGGCGCCAGCTCCTCGCCCTGGCCCAGGTCGGCGGTGAAGGTCACCACTTCGCAGTGATAGTGCTCGCGCAGCCACTTGAGAATGACGGAGGTGTCGAGCCCCCCCGAATAGGCCAAGACCACTTTGCGAATCGTTGCCATGTCATCCCCCATCAATGCGCGGAAATCCCGGGTTCCGGCGTGCACCGGTTTCAGGTGCGCCATGCTAGCAAAAAGGCCAGACCGGCGCAGGGGATCCCTACCCCGGCGGGCGATGCTATCCTTGTGACATAAAAAATTCAGGGCGCCCGACCAAGGCAACAAGCGAACACCATGGCGAAAACCATACTGATCACCGGCGGGGCTGGCTACATCGGCAGCCATGTGGCGCGCCTCTTGGGCGCGCGCGGCGAGCGCCTGATCATCCTGGACGACCTGTCCACCGGCCATCTGGACAACGTCCTGCACGGCCAACTGGTGGTCGGGGACGCCGGCAACGCCGCCCTGCTGGACGACCTGCTGCACCGCCACCCCATCGATACCGTCCTGCATTTCGCCGCGCGCACCAGCGTGCCGGAATCGGTGCGGCAGCCGCTCGATTATTACGCCGCCAACACCTGCATGACCCATACCCTGCTCGCCGCCTGCGTCCAGGCCGGGGTCAGGCATTTCATGTTCTCCTCCACCGCCGCCGTCTACGCCCTGCCGGCCCTGCACCAACCTGCCACCGAGCACAGCCCGACCGAACCCCACAATCCCTACGGCCGCTCCAAGCTCATGGCCGAATGGATGTTGCGCGACCTGAGCGCTGTCAGTCCGATGCGCCATGCCATCCTGCGCTACTTCAACGTCGCGGGCAGCGCAGCGGGCGCCGGCATCGGGCCGCGCGACCTGCAGGCCGGCCAGTTGATCAAGGTGGCCTGCGAAGCCGCCCTGGGTCGGCGTCCCGTCGTGGAAGTCTATGGCACCGACTACGACACCCCGGACGGCACCGGCATCCGCGACTACATCCATGTCGAGGACCTGGCCGAGGCCCACGTGCTGGCCTTGGACTACCTGCGTGGGGGCGGAGAATCGGTGACGCTCAACTGCGGCTATGGACAGGGCTGCAGTGTGCGCGAAGTCTTGAGCGCGGTGGGCGCGGTGAGCGGTCGGGCGGTCCCGACAGTGGACCGTCCGCGCCGGCCCGGCGATCTCCCGCGCATGGTGGCCGATCCGTCGCGCCTGCGCCGGTTGTTGAACTGGACCCCGCGTCATGCCGATCTCGCCACCATCGTGCGCAGCACCCTGGAGTGGGAACGCGGCCTGCAACTGCCTGCCGCGCGCCTGCTTACCCGAGTCTGATAAAGACCGGCTTGCGCCATTGGACCCGGGTGATACGCAACGGCGCACCCGCCTCCGCTCAGCCGCCCGTCTCCGCGTAGACGGCCAAGGTCTGGGCGATGACGTGAGCCTCGCTGAATTCCGCCAGCACCCGCGCCCGGCCCGCAGCGCCAAAGCGCCGGCAGCGTTCGGGGTCACTCAGCAATTGCCGCAAGGCATCGGCGAGAGCGGGCGCATCGCGGGGCGGCACCAGCAAGCCATTGACACCTGCCTGCACGATCTCCCGGCAGCCGGGCCGATCGGCGGTGATCAGGGCGCAGCCACAGGCGGCCGCCTCGATGAGGATGCGCGGCACCCCTTCGCCGTAGGCCGTGGGCAGACAGACGATGTCGGTAGCGGCGAGAATTTCCGGCATATCCTCGCGGAAGCCCCACCACTGCACCGCGCCTTCCGCATGCCAGGCCGCGAGCTCCTGTTCAGAGTGGCTGTCCGGATTGCCGGGATCTGGCAGCCCCAGCAGCACGAAGTCCGCCGCCACCCCCTCCGCGGCCAGTTGCCGGGCCGCCGCGACGTATTCCGCCACGCCCTTGTCACGCAGCATGCGCGAGGCGAACACCACCCGCGCTCGACCGGCCGCGGGGCGCGGCAGTGGCCGGTAGCGCGCTGGGTCCACGCCGGATCCAAGGATCACATGGGTTTTCCAGCCATCCACCCAGCCTTGACCAACAAAGAAATCCCGATCATCGGGGTTCTGGAAAATGACCCGCGCGTTTGCCCCGCCCAGAGCCAGGTGGTAGGCCAGCCCGACTCCCGCCCGCAGGATTGCCCCCCGGACACCACCTGCCGTGGTGAAGACATAGCCCCGTCCGGGCACCGTCGCCACCCGCGGTCCCGCACCCAGCAGCCGCGCCACCAGCGCGCCATAGAGCACCGGCTTGATGGTCACCAGATGAATGAGATCCGGGCGTATCTCGCGATACAAGCGAGCCAGCCGCAGCAGGCTCTGGAGCTCCTGCCAGGGCGCCATGCCGCGGCGGCTCAGGGGCAAGGGATGGAAGCCGATGCCCTGTGCCGAAAGTCTCGCCCGACTTGCCTCATCGGGCTCGGGTGCCGCCAGATGCACCGTCCAGCCGGCGGCTTGCGCGGCCTCGGCGACCGGGAGACGATGGGACAGAAAATAGGGTACGGCATTGTGCACGTAGAGCAGCCTGCGCCCCATCATCGTTTCCTCCTTGCGAAAGCGGGCATTCTAAGCCAGCCGGTGGCCCCGGCGGCGGGGTAAGATAGCCGTTTTGGCCCAGGACTCCTCCGTGTCACCGCGCGTCAGCGTCATCCTCCCCACCCATAACCGCGCGCCCGTGCTGGCGCGGTCGATCCGCAGTGTGCTGGCGCAAAGCGCGTCGGACCTGGAATTGATCGTGGTGGACGACGCCTCCACCGACGCCACCGCCGAGGTATTGGCCAGCTTCGACGACCCGCGCCTGCGCCGGCTGCGCCACGACACCCGCCAGGGCGCCGCGGCGGCGCGCAACACCGGGCTCAGCGCCGCCCGGGCGGAATGGGTCGCCTTCCAGGACAGCGATGACGAATGGCTGCTGGACAAGCTCGAACGCCAAGGGGCGCTGCTTGCGGCCGATTCGGCCCTGGGCGCGGTCTATTGCGCGTTTGTGCGCGTGGCGGGCGATCAGGTGGTGCGGACCCCCGCCGCACGGGTATGCCGGCGCGCGGGCTGGTTGCACGCGGAGATCCTGCGCGACAGCTTCATCAGCACCCAGACCCTGCTGGTGCGCCGGGACGTACTCGATGCCGTGGGCGGATTCGATGCCGCGCTGCCGCGCTTCCAGGACTGGGAGCTGATGATGCGCCTGAGCCGCCACCACGCCATCGGTTGCGTGGACGAGCCGCTGGTGATGGTGCACACCCTGCCCGATGCCATCACCCACGACGCCCCTGCCCGCCTGCGCGCGCGGCAGCGCATCGTCGAGCGCCATGCCGTTTGGCTGGCCGCGCAGCCGCGCACCCTGGCCGAACACCGCTACGCCGTCGGTCACCTGAACGCCCTGGCGGGCGACATGCGCGCGGCGCGGCGCTGGCTGCGCCAGGCCGTCGCGGCGGACCGCTCGTTGCTCAAGGGCTGGGCGGCACTGGGACTGACCGTCCTGGGGCCGCGCGGCTACCGGCGCGCCACGACGCTGCGCGCCGGCCTGCGCGGTCGCTCCTGATGATGGCGATTCCCACGCTGGCGGTGATCATCGTCAACTGGAATGCCGGCGACCAGTTGCGCGCCTGCCTGCAGGCACTGGCCGGCGCGCGCCAGGAGGGGTTTCATCTGGCGCAGGTGGTGGTGGTGGACAATGCCTCCCGGGATGACTCCCTGGCCGATCTGCCAGCGGACCGGCTGCCGCTGCGGGTGATACGCAACCCCGACAACCGGGGTTTCGGCGGCGCCTGTAACCAGGGCGCGGCAGAGACGCGCGCGGATTACCTGCTGTTCCTCAATCCGGACACGCGCATCGAAGCCGACGCGCTCGATCGTGCCCTGGCCCATTTGGAAAGCCCAGCCGGCGCAACGGCGGGCGTATGTGGCGCCCGGCTGCTGGGTGACCAGGGCCAGACTCACCGCCATTGCGCGCGCCAGGCCACGGCGGCACGCATGTTGGCCCACCTGCTGGGCGTGGACCGCCTGACGCCTTGGACCAGCGGCTATTTGCTGCGACGCTGGGATCACGGCCACAGCCGGGCGGTGGATCATGTCATGGGGGCGTTCTATCTGATCCGCCGCGAGCTGTTCACCACCCTTGGCGGCTTCGATCCGCGTTTTTTTGTCTATCTGGAAGACCTGGACCTGTCCGAGCGGGTGCGCCGGGCCGGCTGGCGCATCGACTATTGCGCCGAGGTCCGCGTCTATCACAAGGGCGGCGGCACTTCCGAGCAGATCAAGGCGCGCCGGCTCTACTACAGCCTGGACAGCCGCTTGCGCTATGCACGCAAGCATTTCACGCCGACCGGTGCGATGGGTCTCTGGGCCGGTACCCTGCTCATCGAGCCCTTGCTACGGCTGGGCCAGGCGCTGGCGCGGGGCTCATTCGCCCAAGTCCGTGAGGTATGGGTGGCCTATCGCTGGTTGGTCCAGGATCTGCCCGCCCGCTGGCGCTTACCGGCGCCCCACATCCCATGAACGTCCTGTTGCTCAGCCGCTACGGCCGCCAGGGCGCCAGCACGCGGTTGCGCGCCCTGCAATACCTGCCTCATCTGGCCGCTAGCGGCATCGACGTGCACTGGGCGCCGCTGCTGGATGACGCCTATCTCGAAACCCTTTATGGCGCAGGCGAGCGGCCGTGGCCCCGGGTGGCGCGGGCCTATCTGGCGCGCCTGGGGCAATTGCTGGCGATGCGGCGGTTCGACCTGCTGTGGATCGAAAAAGAATTGTTTCCGATGCTGCCGGCCAGCGCCGAGCGCCTGCTGGCGGCGGCGGGCGTGCCGTATGTGGTGGATTACGACGACGCGCTGTTTCACAACTACGACCAGCATCCCCGCGCGCTCGTGCGGCGGCTGCTGGGGCGCAAGATCGACCGGGTGATGGCTGGGGCGCGGCTGGTGATCGTCGGCAACGACTACCTGGCGGACCGCGCGCGCCAGGCCGGGGCGCGGCGGGTGGCGCTGTTGCCGACGGTGGTGGATCTGGCGCGCTATGCCGCAGAAGCCGTCGCGGACAAACCGTCCGGTCCATCGCCTTTTACCATCGGCTGGATCGGCTCCCCCCAGACCGCCGCCTACCTGGCCGCCGTTGCCCCAGCCCTGGGCGAGCTGCTGGCACAGCCGGGCACGCGCTTGGTGCTGGTGGGCGCGGGCCGGGGCGCTCCCGGGAATCTGCCGGCCGAGATCCGGCCCTGGACCGAGGCCAGCGAGGTGGCGGACATCGCGTCGTTTGACGTGGGCATCATGCCGCTGCCGGATGCGCCCTGGGAACGGGGCAAATGCGGCTACAAGCTGATCCAGTACATGGCCTGCGCCAAGCCGGTGGTCGCCTCGCCGGTGGGCGTCAACCGCCAGTTGGTCGAGCCCGGCGTCAACGGCTACCTCGCCACGACCTCGGCGGACTGGACGCGGGCGTTGAACCAACTGCGGGAAGATGCGGCGCTGCGCGCACGGCTGGGCGAGGCTGGGCGCGCGCGGGTGGCAGCTGATTATGATCTGCAGGTGACCGCCCCCCAACTGGCGAACCTGCTGCGCCTGGCCGCCCATGCCCCGCGCGATTGAACCTGGCAGCCCCCGGTGGGCTAGGCTTCTCTACAATGGGAAGCGTCGCAAGGACTTTTGAAGCATCCAGGCGGGGCGCCGGGCACAGCGGTAAAGGCGCGAGTCGCCGCAAGAGGACTGCTTGCGCCCACGAACCGGCAGCCGACGAGCGCGCATTTTTCACTGCACCTGACTCAAACCCTGGAGGATACCGTGTTCAAGCGCTGGGGCATTCGGGATCGCATGCTGCTGATGGCGCTGGTGCCGCCAACGCTCATCGCCCTCATCCTGGGCTTCTACGTCATCAACCTACGCATCCAGGAACTGGCCCAGATCCACCAGGACAAGGGAGAGGCTTTGACGCGCCAGATGATCCCCGTGGCCCGGAATGCCCTGGTCAGCGGGAATCGCGCCCTGTTGGCCGACCAGATCACGGTGATGCTGGAAACACCCAGCGTGGTGGACGTGGTGATCACCGACCGCCGTGGGGAGGTGGTGCTGCGCCGCAGCCGACCGCCGCTGGAGGACACCGCCGCTGAGGCCTCGCGCTTCAGCCGTTGGCTGCGCGGCCGGGAGCGCGACGAGACCCTGTTCACCCGCGCCATCACCGCCACGGCAAGCGAAGACGATCTACTACTCGGCGAGGTGACCATTCGCCTGTCGCGCACCCTGACCCGCATGCGCCAGATGGAAGTGTTGTTCAATGGCACGCTGATCATCGGCGTGGGGCTGCTGATCAGCTATTTCCTCGCCCTCAGCACCAGTCGCGACATCGTGGTGCCGGTGCTGCGCCTGACCCGGGCGGTGCGCAGCTTCCGCCGCGGCCAGCTCACCCGGCGCGTGCCCGAAGTGTCCGGCGGCGAGCTGGGCACCCTTGAGCGAGGCATCAATGCCATGGCCGATGCCCTGCTGGCGACCCGTCAGGATTTGCAGGGCCAGATCTACCAGTCCAATGCCGAGCTTCGCACCACGCTGGAAGAGCTGGAGATCAAGAACGTCGAGCTGGACCTGGCGCGACAGCGCGCCGAAGAAGCCAACCGTGTCAAGTCCCGCTTCCTGGCCAACATGAGCCACGAGATCCGCACCCCGGTCAACGGCATCCTGGGCTTCGCCCGCCTGCTGGCCGACAGCCCGCTGCCCGCCGAACCGCAGGAATACACCCAGATCATTCGCCAGTCGGCGGAAAACCTGCTGGGTATCATTGAGGACATCCTGGATTTCTCCCGCATCGAGGCCGGCAAGCTCAGTCTTTACCAAGTGGATTTCGACCTCGCCCGGCTGCTCGAAGAGGTCACGGGCATGCTGGCCCCGCTGGCCTTCGAAAAACGGCTGGAACTGGTCCCCCTGTGGTATCGGGATGTCCCCACCCTGGTGCATGGCGATGCCCAGCGCGTGCGCCAGGTACTGACCAACCTGCTGGGCAATGCCGTGAAGTTCACCTTGCATGGCCAGATCACCGTGCGGGCCACCCTGGTGGATGAAACCGACCAGGGTCCCGTGATCCGCTTCACGGTCACCGACACCGGCATCGGCATTGACGCCCGGCAACAACAGCAGATTTTCCAGCCCTTCACGCAGGTCGATGCCCGCGCCACCCGCCAGTTCGGTGGCACCGGTCTCGGCCTGTTCATTTCCGAGCGCCTGGTCCGGGCCATGGGTGGGGAAATTGGCGTGGACAGCACACCCGGCAAAGGCTCGGCCTTCTGGTTCACGGTCCCGCTCGAACGGTCGCACGCCGCGATCGCCGAGGATGCGCCACTGCGTCCCTTGGGCGGCCAGCGGGTGTTGGTCTGGGATGCCTTTCCGCTGAGTCGGCTGGCCTTGCGTCATCGCCTGGAAAGCTGGGGCTTGGCGGTGGAGGAAGCGGAAACCCCCCAACAACTGCTGCAACGGGCTCACCGCCAGCCGGCCCTGATCGTCGCTGGCCTGTCCGCGCAGGACCTGCGCTTGTCGGAAGTCACGGCCCAGTTCCAGGCCCTGCGCGCGGGCGGCTGCCAGGTGGTGGCGCTGATCAATGCCCTGGATCCCGCGGTACATGCCCAGATCCGCGCCGCCGGCGCCGTGGCCTGTCTGCCCAAGCTGCTGCATCGGCAGGAACTCTATGCCCGCCTGTGCCAGTTGCTGATGCCGGATGGACCGTGCACCCTGGTGCCGGTGGTGACGCATCAACAGCAAGGTGTCCTGACGGGTTGCCGCCTGCTCGTGGCCGACGACAATCGCATCAATCTGCGCCTGCTGGCCACCCTGTTGCGCCGCCAGGGGGCGGAGGTGGACGAGGCGAGCGAGGGGCAGGGTGCGCTGGAGTGCTTTACCCGCCAACGTTATGACGCCGTGCTGCTGGATGTGCACATGCCGGTCATGAGCGGCCTGGATGCCGTGCGGGCCATGCGGCGACTGGAAGTGGCCGGCCAACGCACCCCGATCCTGGCGGTGACCGCCAACGCGGTGCCGGAGGAATGGGTGAAATTCCGTGAAGCCGGCATGGACGACTGCCTGGTCAAGCCAGTGGACGAGGCTGATCTACTGGCCCTGTTAGGACGTCATGGGGTCGGCAGCGCGTCCGCAGTCGAGCCGGGGTCGGCGACCCCCATGCCGTCCTCGCTGGCTCAGGATCCGGCCTTGATGGCGCTCCTGAGGGAAGACTTGTTCGCCCAGCGCGCGGCCCTGGCCGTGGCGTGGGGTCAGACGGACCATGCTGCCCTGCAGTCCCTGGCCCACAAAGTCCATGGTTCAGCGGCCTTTTGCCGCTTGCCGGCGCTCAAGAACGCCGCTGCTGCGCTGGAAAACCACCTGCGCGACAGCGGACCAGACGCCCAGACAGGCGCTCTGGTCCAGCAATTGTCCTTGGCGATGGCAACCGTCTTGAAGGATCTCGGTCCGGATCAACCCGCCGCGCCCCACAGCACGGCGTAAGCCACCGCATAATCCCGCTCATCGCTCACGCTCAACAACATCCGCGCGCCACCCTGGGCCGCCATGACCCGGGCAGCGGCGCCATGCAACTGCGCGCCTGGACCGCCCCTGGCATCGTGCACCACCTCGATCTGGGACGGCCCCACGCCCTCCCGAAAGCCGGTCCCCAGCGCCTTGGCGACGGCTTCCTTGGCGGCGAAACGGCGCGCCAACAGGCGGGCGGGGTCGGCTGCGTTCGCGTAACCGGTCCATTCTCCGGCATGCAATATGCGGCGCGCGAAACGGTCTCCCCGCCGCGCCAGCACAGCCCGCAGGCGCGCCACCGCGACGATGTCGGTGCCGATGCCGAGAATCACGCCCGGCGCGCCTCCACCATCAGCCGTTTCATCTCGCGCACTGCCTCATGCATGCCGCTCAGCACCGCCCGCGCCACGATGGCATGGCCGATATTCAGTTCCACGATCGGCGCAATCGCCGCCACTGGCGCCACATTGGCGTAGTTCAGGCCATGGCCGGCATGCACCGCCAGTCCTGCCCCGGCTGCCTCCGCGGCAGTTGCCACCAGCCGCGCCAGTTCGCGCGCCCGCTCGCTGGGGTGGATCGCATCGGCGTAAGCCCCGGTGTGCAGTTCCACCGCCGCGGCGCCGGTGCGCAGGCTGGCCGCGACCTGCGCGGGATCCGGATCGATGAACAGCGCGACCGCGATGCCCGCCGCCGCCAGGCGGCAACAGGCCGCGGCAATGTCCTCCTCGTGAGCCTGAACATCCAGCCCCCCCTCGGTGGTCAGTTCCGCGCGCCGCTCGGGGACCAGGCAACAGGCCTGGGGCGCGAGTTCCACAGCAAACGCCAGCATCTCGGCGGTCACCGCCATCTCCAGATTGAGCCGCGTCTGCACCAGCGCGCGCAGCAGCCGCACGTCCCGCTCCTGGATATGGCGCCGATCCTCGCGCAGATGAACGGTGATGCTGTCCGCGCCAGCCTGCTCCGCCAGCAAGGCGGCCTGTACCGGATCGGGATAGCGCGTGTGGCGCGCCTGACGCAAGGTTGCCACATGGTCGATGTTTACCCCCAGGGCGGGGAGCGAAGCCAGCGCATACATGGAAGAACGTCAAACCTCGGGTTCACGGGGTAAATCGGCTGGGGCAGGTCGGCGCAGCGCTTGCCAGAGCGCGCGGGTGCGCAGCGGCGCCCCTCCCAGTTGATCGGCAATCAGCACGCGGAACAGTCCGTTCACCGCCGCCTGCAATTCAGGGGGAATCACCAGCGGTTCCCAGGCCAGCGCGAGCAGGGCCGTGCCGGGCACTTCCCAAGGGCCGCGACCGGGACCGACGATGGGCTGGGGTCCGCCCTGGGGGGAACAACGATACCATTGCCCGGGGCGAATGGGCGCGCCGCTGCGGTCCTCCGTCAGCATCGGCCCCAGCCCCAAACTGTCCAGCAGGGCTTTCTCAAACGATCGCAGTGCCAGCACCAGGGGACGCGCTTCGCCCAATTCCCCCAGCGCACGGGCGTAAGCCAGGAACAGCTCGGGATGGGGGTCGTGGCGCCGACACAGGCGCATCAGGAGTTCGTTGAGGTAAAAACCCCCCAGCAAGGCGTCCCCCTGCAAGGGGATTGGCGGACCCACCGCCTCCCAGTCGGCCAGGACCGGCAATTCGCCGCGCCCGCGCCAGGACACCAGCAGCGGCTGGAAGGGTTGCAAACCCCCGCCTCGCCCGCGTCCGCCGCGCCCCTGCGCCCCCTTGGCGATCACCCCGAGCCGGCCGGATTCGCGCGTGAACAACTCGGCCAGCAGGCTGGTTTCGCCATACGGCCGGCGATGCAACACATAGCCCGGCGCAAGGCTTGCGGGCGTTGCCCTCATCCCGGTCAGTCGTAGCCGAAGCGGGTGAGTAGCGCGGGCTCGTCGGCCCAGTTCTCGCGCACCTTGACCCACAGGCTCAGGAACACCGGCTCCTGCCACTGGGCACTGATCTCCAGCCGCGCGGCGCGGCCGATGCGCTTGAGTTGCTCGCCCTGTTTGCCGATCACCATGCCCTTGTGGGATTCACGCGCCACCCAGATCACCGCGCCCAGTTCCAGCCCCGTATCGGTACGCACGAAACGCTCGATCTCCACCGTCATGCCATAGGGCAGCTCTTCATGCAGGTGCAGCAGGAGTTGCTCGCGCAACAGTTCGGCCGCAATAAAGCGCTCGCTACGGTCGGTGGGGACATCCTCCTCGAACAGCGCGGGGCCAACCGGCAAGTGGGCCGCCAGCTCCTGTTCAAGAGAGGCCAGGTTGTCGCCCTGCTGGGCCGAAAGCGGCACGATGAACGCGAAAGGCGCCCGTTCGCGGCCCTCGGCGATGATCGCCAGTAGCCGGGTGCGCGGGTGCACTCGATCGATCTTATTGAGCACCCAGCCCACCGGCCGCCCACTGTCGCGGGCAGCGGCAAGCACGACCTCATCCTGGGCGGTCCAGCGCGTCGCATCCGTCACCAGCACCACGACATCGGCGTCCTGCATGGCGCCGCGGGCGGCCTGGTTCATGTAGCGGCCCAAGGCATTGCCGGCCGCGTGGATGCCGGGGGTGTCGATGAAGACGATCTGGGCGCCGGGGAGATTGTGGATGCCCTGGATGCGGTGGCGCGTGGTCTGCGCCTTATGGGTCACGATGCTGATTTTCTGACCCAGCAAGCGATTGAGCAGGGACGACTTGCCCACATTGGGGCGCCCCACCAGGGCGACCTGGCCACAACGGTGTTCCGGATCGGTACTCATTTCAAACGTCGCCCTCAAGGTCCAGCAAGGTCAGGCTTGCCGCCTGTTGCTCCGCATCACGCCGACTTGCCCCGACTCCCCGGAACGGCGCGGCCGCGCCATCCACCCGGCAGCTGACTTCGAAGCGCTGGTCATGTTCGGGACCGGTCACCGCTTCGAGCTGGTAGATCGGCAGCAACGCGCCCCGCGCCTGCAAATATTCCTGCAAGCGGGTCTTGGGGTCCTTGAGATTTCCCTCGGTGGGAAGATGGGCCAGCCGTTCGGCAAACAACCGCTGCACCACAGCCGTGCCCGCCTCGGTCCCGCCATCCAGGCACACCGCGCCCAGCACCGCCTCCAAGGCGTCGGCCAGAATGGATTTGCGCCGGTAGCCGCCGGTCTTGCGGGCGCCGGCACCCAGGCGCAGGCTGTGCCCCAGATCGAGCTCGAAGGCCACCTCGGCCAGCGTATCGCCCTTCACCAGATTGGCACGCAAGCGGCTCAAGACCCCTTCCGCCAGCTCGGGACCGCGATCAAACAACTCCCGCGCAATCACAAAATTGAGCAGGGCATCGCCCAGGAATTCGAGGCGCTCGTTGTTGCGACGCCCGAAACTGCGGTGGGTCAGCGCCGACTCCAGAAGTTCGGGATTCTTGAACCGATAACCCAGTCGCTCGGACAACTGATCCTGACTCTGCCTCAAGGTCGTCTTACCTGTGTCTCATGCTGGAACTTCATCACCAGATCGATGTTGGCAAACCAGGGTATCCGTACCTCATAGGCCACAGCGACACGGAAATGGTTTTGCGCCGGGGTGATGGTTACGTCGCGGGGCGTGACACTGTGGATGCCATTCACCATGAATCGCCGCTGCAGCAGATCCTGCAAGCGCCGGGCGTTCAGATCGCTCTCGGGTGCCCCCTCGTTCAGCGAGTCAACCGAAGAACGGACTTCTATATACTCCAAATAAACCGGCAGCAAGGCAAACCCGGTATACACCCCAAAACCGCCGATGGCGATGTAGGTCATCAGGCCAATGAGCCCAATGCCCCGCTGCATTTGATTCGGCCGCATGATCGAATTCCTCCTCGTTCCCGCCCCGGGCCGCACCCGGAAGACAGGAACAGCAGGAGGCAATCAATGAATTCCCTGTCCAATCCGCGACCACAGCGGCATCTTGGCATCAGGATCCCAGTTCATCCAGACGGCGAAGGCCTGGCCCACCAGGTTGGCATCCGGCACTGTGCCCCAGCGGCGGCTGTCATCGCTGTTGTCGCGATTGTCGCCCATCACGAAGTAATGCCCTGGCGGCACCACGGCGCGGATGTTGTAGGACGGCCGGCCCATGGTGTGCAGCAAGCGGTGATTGACAGCGGCCACCTGCTCCTCATACTCCCAGGCTTCCCACCGCGCGGGAACCCCGGGGCCGGTGTAACGTCCCTGAGGGGTTATCGGCAGGGGATCGCCATTCACGTAGACCTGCTTGTTGCGATAGACGATTTCATCGCCCGGCAAGCCGATGACCCGCTTGATGAAATCCTTGGACGGATCTTCCGGAAAGCGAAACACCATCACATCCCCACGCTCGGGGTGCCCCATGGGCAGCAGCCGGGTATTGAGCACCGGCAGCCGAATCCCATAGGCAAATTTATTGACCAGGATGAAATCGCCGGTCAGTAGGGTCGGCACCATGGAGCCGGAGGGAATGCGGAACGGTTCCACCAGGAAGGAGCGCACCAGGAAGACCGCCAGAACGATGGGAAACAGGCTGCGCCCGAAGTCCACCAGTCCCGACGGCCCCGGCACCTCGCCACCCGCCGCGGCCTGTCGCCGAGCCGGTTCCCAGCGATAGCGATCCAGCGCCCACAGCACACCGGTGATCGCCGTCAAGACCACCAGCAATAACGAAAAATCAGCCCGCATGGGATCTCCTTGGATGATTCAAGACTCAGTCGGGTTTCTTGCCAACGTCCAGAATGGCGAGGAAGGCCTCCTGCGGCACCTCGACCCGGCCGATCTGTTTCATGCGCTTCTTGCCGGCCTTTTGCTTTTCCAGCAGCTTTTTCTTGCGCGAAATGTCGCCGCCGTAGCATTTGGCGATCACATTCTTGCGCATCGCCTTGACCGTGCTGCGAGCGATGATGTGACTGCCAATGGCGGCCTGGATGGCCACCTCGAACATCTGGCGGGGAATCAGCTCACGCATGCGCTCGGCGAGCTGCCGGCCGCGATAGCCTGTTTGCGCCCGATGTACGATGACCGAGAGGGCGTCCACGCGCTGGGCATTGATCAGCAGATCCAGCCGCACCAGATCGGCGACCTGAAAGCGCTCGAACTGGTAATCGAACGAGGCATAGCCGCGACTGACGGATTTCAGCTGGTCGAAGAAATCCAGCACCACCTCGCTCAGCGGCAATTCGTAGACGATGGACACCTGTTTGCCCAGGTATTGCAGCTTGAGCTGGACGCCACGGCGCTGCTCGCACAGGGTCAACACGCCCCCCACATATTCCTGCGGGCAAAGGATATTGGCGCGGATGATGGGTTCGCGAATCTCAGCGATTTCATTGACCGGCGGCAGCTTGCTGGGGTTGTCGACGTGCAGCAGTTCGCCCGCGTTGGTGAGCACCTCGTAGATCACCGTCGGGGCGGTGGTGATCAGGTCCAGGTCGTATTCACGCTCCAGCCGTTCCTGCACGATCTCCATATGGAGCATGCCCAGAAAACCGCAGCGGAAGCCAAAACCGAGAGCGGTGGAGGTTTCCGGCTCAAAATGCAGCGCGGCGTCGTTCAACCTGAGCTTCTGCAGGGCTTCACGCAGATCTTCGTAGTCTTCCGTGTTCACCGTGTACAGTCCTGCGAACACGCGCGGCTGCACCTGCTTGAAGCCGGGCAAACGTTCCGTGCAAGGGCGGTCGGCCAAAGTGACGGTATCGCCCACCGGCGCGCCGTCGATTTCCTTGATGCCCGCAATCAGGAAACCCACTTCACCCGCCTGGAGCCGGGGCCGGTCGACCGCCTTAGGGGTGAATACCCCCACGCGTGTGCCCGGATGGCTGCGACCGCTGGACATCATCATCACCTTGTCGCCACTGGCCACACTGCCATTGACAACGCGGATCAAGGACACCACGCCGACGAAATTGTCGAACCACGAATCGATGATCAAGGCTTGGAACGGCGCATCCGGATCGCCCTGGGGCGCCGGGATCCGCGTCAGCACGGCCTCCAGCAGCTCATCCACGCCCTGGCCGGTCTTGGCGCTCACCTGCAGGGCGTCATGGGCATCGATGCCGATGACATCCTCGATTTCCTGCGCCACCCGATCCGGGTCAGCCTGCGGCAGGTCGATCTTGTTGAGCACCGGCACCACTTCCAGGCCCTGCTCGAGGGCTGTGTAGCAGTTGGCCACGCTCTGAGCCTCGACCCCTTGCGCGGCGTCCACCACCAACAGCGCGCCCTCGCAAGCCGCCAGCGAACGGGACACTTCGTAGGAGAAATCCACATGCCCTGGGGTATCGATCAGGTTGAACTGATAGGTCACACCGTCACGCCCGCGGTAAGGCAAGGTGACCGACTGGGCCTTGATGGTGATGCCGCGCTCGCGCTCCAGATCCATGGAATCGAGCACCTGGGCCTGCATCTCCCGCTCGCTCAGACCACCGCACATCTGGATGAAGCGATCGGCCAAGGTCGATTTGCCATGGTCGATGTGGGCGATGATGGAGAAATTCCGAATGCGCGACTGCATGGGTTTCAGGCAACCCCCGTGGCCGCACGGCGCTGGTCCAGAAAGGCGCGCACCGCATCCGCATCCAGCCGCCCTTCGCACAGGACCACGCCCTCGCCCACCAGCACCGGAATCCGGGTGCCATAGAGGGCCTTGAGATCAGGGTCGCCATCCACATCAACCAAAAGGACGTCCACGGCGCTGCCACGGCACTGCGCCAGAAGATCTTCGTGCAGGAGGTCGCACAGCCCGCAGCGCGGCCGGGTGTAAAGAGTGAATTGCAGCTTCATTGAACGTGAAGAACCGCCGAACGCCAAAGGGGGTTGATTCTACGCTATCGCCCTGCGGACCGGCAGTGATGGGCGCCGGCTCAGGGCCGCCGCCGCAGGGATTCGGCCATGGCGCGCAGGGCGGGATAGGGCACCTCGCCCAACACCAGAACCTGGTGACCTTCACGCACATCCCCATAGGCATTCATGCTGCCGCGACTGGTCTGTCCCATGATCGGCTTGCCGCCCACCAGCTCGTTGTCGATGAATACGGAAATAGCGGAAAGGCCATCACTGTAGATCAGATGTTCCTGCTCCCCACCATCGGGCAGGGAATGCGCGCCGCCGAACACCAGTCGGTAGCCAGCCGGCGGCTCGACCACATCCCAAGTTCGCGCATCCGATCCCGGCGCACCCCGGAGATGGGTCTTGACCGTATGGCGCTTGAGTGCGGCGACATTCATGCCGGGCTCCAACAGGGCTGGATCGAGTCGGTCTTCCACTTGCAGGCGGGTGAACATCACCTCCTGCCGCACCTGTCCGCGCTCGCCGATGAGCTGCGCATCCAGAATCAACGCCGTCTCGCGATCAACGCACAAACGATAGCCATAGCGCAGGGTATCGCGAGGCTGCACTTCAACCCGCTGGCATTCCCGCCCAGCGACGCGATCATCAGCGCCCACCTTGAAGGTGTAATGCGCCGCGACCCGGGACACATCCTCGGGAACCGTAGCGAAAAACGGATTGCTCCACCGCAACCCTTCGATCAAGAGCCCGCGCTGAGGCAGGTAGCGTGTCATCTGGTCCCCGCTGCGGTGGATCTCGGTCACTTCGCCATTCAGGGAAACCAGTCGGGTCCGACCACCCTGAGCAGATGAATGAATGACCTGCATGGTTTCAAGGGAACCATTCTTCAGATAAACGAAAATGCCCTGGTAGCTGCGCTGGTTATAGGCCTTGAGAATCCTCACGACCCAGTCCGAAGGAATTTCATCGGCGCGCGCAGGCCCGCAGGGAACCGCCAGCATGAGAACAAAAAAAGCGGCCCAGCCGCGTGCATGCCTTGACTTCACGGACTGGACGCCGCCCCCGGATCGACCGTGTACTCGGCCATGCTCAGATACGGAAGCATACGTGCACCCTCGCCGGCATCGGCCAAGGCCTGACTGTGATTCCGGAGATAGGATTCCAGCCGGGCTTGAGCATCATCCTCGCCCACATCGCTCTTGCCCGAGCTGGATGACGCCCCGTTGCCAGGCACCGACTCCTGCTGCGCAACCTGGACAGCGCCTTGTCGGCCTTGCTGCTGCCAGGGATTGGCGACGATGATCGCTGCCAGCATCAGGGAGGCCGCCAGGCCCCACAGACGCGGATTGCGCATCAGGCGCGACCCGGTGGTCGCCTGCGCAGGGATATCGTCCAGACGCGCCATCACCACAGCCGAAATATCCACCAATCCGTGATCAGGCAGGCTGCCGCGCAGGGCATCGCCGATCAGATGGTAGCGGGCCCACTGCGCCCGACGCGATTCATCCGCCATCATTCCGCGATAAGCCAGTCGGGCGCGGGCAGTAGACAGCTCCCCGTCCATCCAGGCCGACAGGTCGGCTGAAAAACCCGCGCTGCTGCCCTCCGCCTCGGGAGGCGGTCTTTGCAAGGATTCACTCATCATCCCGTCCTTCATGTTCCGGTCAATCCCTCGATTCTCCGCAGCTCGGCATCAATCGTATCCCGTGCTCGGAATAGGCGCGAACGGACTGTACCGACTGGGCAGTCCATGGTCTTTGCAATTTCTTCGTAACTCATGCCTTCAATTTCCCGCAGGATGATGGCGGTGCGCAAATCCTGCGGCAGCCCTTCGATGGCATGGACGATGGTCTGCCGCACTTCCTCGGTCAGCAACAACGCCTCGGGCGTATCGATGTCGCTCAGGCGCGAGGAGAAATCAAACGCGTCCGAATCTCCATTGCCAAACTCCGATTCCGAGCTGATCGGCGTCCGATTTCGCGCAGCAACATGATTCTTGGCCGTATTGATGGCAATCCGGTACAACCAAGTATAAAACGCACTGTCGCCGCGAAACCCCGGCAAGGCGCGATAGGCCTTGTAAAGGCTTCCTGCGCCACATCGTGGGCATCGCTCGGGTCATAGACGTAGCGCGAGACCAGCTTGATCACCTTGAACTGATACTTGCGCACCAGCAGGTCGAAAGCCGTCTTGTCGCCCCGCTGGACCCGCACCACCAGCTCTTGGTCAACTGCACCTGTATCGCCCATGAGGGGCATTGCTCCAAGCCCCGGCCGCTCTTGCCCCACTAGACAAGCCTGGACCGGGAGAGTTCGTTCGTTTGGATGAAAAAGCGGTTTATAGTAGTGCTGCCGTATCCTGCGGTACGGGCCCACCCAGCCGTGCTGGGGCACGATTCTATCAGCAGCTTGTGATTACCGCGATCTATGACCACTCCAAGCACCGACGTCCTCATCATCGGCAGTGGCGCGGCCGGCCTCTCTCTGGCCCTGCGGCTTGCCGAAGCCTGTGAGGTCACCGTCGTCTGCAAGGCAAGTCTTGATGAAGGCAGCACCCGCTACGCGCAGGGCGGCATCTCGGCTGTACTGGATGCCACAGACTCGGTCGCATCCCACATCGAGGACACCTTGGTCGCCGGTGCCGGCCTGTGCGACCCGGAGGCGGTCCGCTTCACAGCGGAACGAGGGGCAGCAGCAATTGCCTGGCTGAGCGCGCTGGGCGTGGCCTTTACCCGCCAAGGCGGAGACTCCGCCAGCGCAGGCCCCTTCCACCTAACGCGCGAGGGCGGCCACAGTCACCGGCGCGTGGTCCATGCCGCGGACGCAACCGGCAAAGCCGTTTCCGACGTGTTGCACGCCGCCTGTCGGGCGCATCCGCACATCCGACTGCTGGAGCGGCACATGGCGGTGGATCTCATCACCCGCGACGGGCCCCGGCGCGGGGAACGGATGTGCGTCGGGGCGCAACTGCTGGATCTAGACATTGGCGCCGTGCAATCCTGGCACGCCCGCAGCGTCGCCCTGGCCACCGGTGGCGCCAGCCGGGTCTACCTGTACACCAGCAACCCGGAAGTGGCCACCGGGGATGGCATCGCCATGGCCTGGCGCGCCGGCTGCCGGGTGGCCAACCTGGAATTCATGCAATTCCACCCCACCTGTCTTTACCTGCCCGCCCAGGGATCCCGGGTGTTCCTCGTCAGCGAGGCGGTGCGTGGCGAAGGGGGGCGATTGGTATTGCCCGACGGCACGCCCCTGATGGACCGCTTCGATCCGCGCGGCGACCTAGCGCCCCGGGACATTGTCGCCCGCGCCATCGATCATGAAATGAAGCGGCTCGGCATCCCCTGCGTCTACCTGGACATCCGCCACCGGGGCGCCGACTTCATCCGCGCCCACTTCCCCACCATCCACGCCCAGTGCCTGGCCTGGGGCCTGGACATGACCGAACAGCCCCTGCCCGTCGTCCCGGCCGCCCACTACACCTGCGGCGGCGTCGTGACCGATCTGCGTGCCCGCACCGATCTGAAAAACCTCTATGCCATCGGCGAAACGGCCCACACCGGATTGCATGGCGCCAACCGCATGGCCAGCAACTCGCTACTGGAATGCCTGGTATTCGCCGAGGCAGCAGCGGACGACATCCACGCCCGCCTGCCCGGATTATCGTTAATTGCCGACGCGGATGAGGCGCCAAGCTCGGCTCCGAAGCCTTGCGCTGAAACGGTGACCCTCCATCACAACTGGATGGAGCTGCGCCGCGCCATGTGGGACTACGTCGGCATCGTGCGCAGCGAAGAGCGCCTGTTGCGCGCCCAGCGGCGCGTGGCCCTGATCCGCAGCGAAGCGGAGGTGCAGTGGACCGGTCACAACAGCGATCCCGATCTGCTGGAGTTGCGCAATCTGGCGACCGTTGCCGAACTGATCGTGCGCTGCGCCCTGCAGCGCCGCGAAAGCCGTGGACTGCATTACACCCTGGATCATCCTCAGACCGATCCCCATGCCCGGGACAGCGTGCTCATCCCCGATGCGCTCTCGTTCCCCCTGCATGCCATGCACTGGGAAGGCTGAACCGTTGCGAGCATCCCGGGGCGATTCAGCTCCCATACCGTCAAGGCCCCGCATCGACCACCGCCATCTACCCAGACCCCAAGCGCTTCCGGCTGTTTTTTTCTTGGTGAATCCTGCCGGCCGCACCAAAAGAAAAGGCCCTGAAAAGGGCCTTTATTGGAGGTTGCGTTGATGTAATCAGTGGGCGAGGAGATGCTTGGTTGCAAGATCTGCAACGCCGGAAGACGCGGCCCGCAATCCTTTGACGGCAGGATTTTCCTCGCATTTCTCGGGCCCAGCGCAAAGCCACTCGAAATCGCGCACCGTGAACTGGGGATCGGCGGGCAGATTATTGGCATCCTCCACGGGAACGGGCCCGCCGTACACCAGGCTGGTGGCGTACTTACGCTCTTTGGTGTCCGGATTGACCACATCCATGAACACTTCCAGCGTAGGCGTGTACGGTTGCGTGGGAGTGGCTGCCGTATAGCCGGCGAATTCGATGTAGACATGAACGTAGGCATCCACGGGCTGGGTGGTTGCCGGATAGGTTCCCAGATACTTGTGATTGCGATAGGCCGTCGTATGACGGTGATTCGCCACATGCACCTCTTCAACCTGATAGCCATTCGCCGCAAGACGCGTCTTGATCTCATCCGTAAGTGTGCGGCCCACGTTGAAATTCCATTCCTTGATGGATTGGCTGAGGCGAAAGGTACGGCCGGCCTCGTCCGCTGCGCGGCCCGCAACGGTTACCGTGGTACCGACAATCCGGCCCGGCAGGGTGATGCCAGGGCTGTCAGGACCTGGATAGCGCAGCACCCGGACATCGTAGACGTCGGGTTCTTCTATCGTGAGCAGGGCGATCCTTTTCTGACCCCCATCGAGCAGCTTCTGGTCGGGCAACTGATAACTGATCTGGGGTGTGTCGGAAGCGCAGCCGGCCAGAATAAGCGCACAAGCCGCGAGCCATCCCTTGAAAATTCCTCGCCTCATCGTTGATATCTCCTTATTACACATGTGGTGCATGCCCCCCAAGTCCTTGGGGCGTTCATTAAATCCGGTCTTGGCAATAACAGAAAAATCCTGCAGAACCAGCCGGGCTCCTGACGTTGAATCACGATCCTTTGATTGAATCCGCCGCACCACCTTGCCCTGCATTGATGGTGCGCCATTCCATGTACCCTGAAACACGCCGGACTCTTACGGCCCGGTTACCCCTGCAACTATAGTCGGTTTTTGAAGCCTTGTTTGTTAAAAGGTCTGCGCAGAGGCCTGAACGCAACCCTTGAGCCGAGTCAGTTGCTGGCGGGCACTACGCTCCAGCATCCAGCCCATCGCTCGCTCCATGCGGGCAACCGTACTATCCAGCGGCTGCAAGTGCAAACGATATTCCAGACGGGTCATCGCCTCCTTCTGGGAGAGATGATAGCCAATCCGCATGTGAAACCGCCGGTGCGTCAGCGCCACCACCAAAGCCTGCGGAGGCTCACGTTCCAGTACTTCACCCTCATAGGTCACACTGCGGCCCATTTCCCGCATGCGCTGGCGAAATCGAATGCCCACGCCAAGGTCCTCGATTGGAGAAAGGTATTCCGAGTGCTCCAGCCCTTGCACCCATTGCATCATCCGCTCGGGCTCCTCCAGCCAGGGGAAAATCTGCCCGGCCTCAGCCCCGATCTCGATATCACAGACAAAATCCACCCCATCCCTCCTGCAGTCCAGATACGCCCGATGGGGTCATCCGCCCTGCCAACTGGGAGCCGATCGCCCCAGCAAGTCGAAAAGACGGACATTCTCCGGGCCATAAAACGTCCGCAATCGCGCCAGGGTGGCCTCGGACACCCTTGGCCGATAGGGTCGACCCCAGCGCCGGTCGAACCTGCGAACCCACGGCCTCAACAGCGGCAGATGGTAGCTGAGCCTGAGCCCAAAACGACTTCCCGTATGTTCATTCGCGCGATGCTGCCAATGGGCAAAGCAATAATCGTCGTCCACGCCGAGGAATGTGCTCACCTCTCGCAACACACGCAAGGGATCAACGCTCAGCTCATCCTCGTAAAAAATGATGCACATGCGCTCAACCGCGAAATACGCCTGGAAAGCCTCCAGGTGCCGCGCGTAACAGCCCTGCTCCAGCACCCCGTGGGGCGCAGCCAGCGCGGCCTTGGTGCCCAGCAGCAGGTCATCCAGTCGAGTGTCGGGGGCGACACGGCCAGTCTGGATCAGATGTCGAGCCGCCGAAACCGCGCGGGATACTGGATCGCGCAGGACACAGATCAGCCGCAGGTCCGGATAGAGTCCATGAATACGGGCCGCAATGCCGGGCGTGTGATCCTCCCCACCGCGCCCCTCGCTCCAGAGGTAATCCGGCGTCTTTTCCCCAACCGCCCGCACCCCCGGCGCGGGCGCAAACTGGGCTTCATACCAGTCGCACCCTCGCGAAAAACGCTTTGATTTATCAAAAAAATGCAGCTCATGGGGCGGCAAATGAATCTGCGGGTGCATTGCAAGATTGTGGGCCAGCCAGGTAGTCCCCGCTTTCTGAGCGCCGATGATGAGGAAATCAGGTTTGGGCACGGCTCAGGCGTCGCCTTCGAAAACCCAGCCATGCATCTGCAAGGCCTCCCCCTCTCGCACCGCCATGTCGAAACCCTCCAGCGCCACCTCGTCGTGGAGGAAATCCTCCCGCCAAACCAGCGCTGGCTCTGAGCCGGAATCGATGACCCATCCCGCATCGCGCAATCGGCTGGCGGCATGGAAATAAGCTATTTCGGCGGATTCCCGGTTGACCCAGCAGTGCATATACGCACCGCCCAGAACGCCTCCCTGCTCGGTGGGACGCACCTCGAACACCAGATAGAACATACTCATGACCACCTACCCGCTGCCCTTACCGCCTGACGGTTGAGGCATCGAGACTCATCCCGCCGCCAAGGCTTCATTTTTGCCTCCCCGTGACGATGCAGAAAGACGGCGGCATTTTCAAGATCAAGGTCAAAGACTGGCATGTGCGTGATACGCCACGGTCTCTTCCCTCTGTACTGGATCCGCATCCTGAGTTGGCCAGGGCTCATTTCAGCCCTGGGGACCAGATTGCACGCTGGGATTCGTCATGGTTTTTGGCTACCCTCGCAGACCAGCTTTGTCATGGCAGCTGCTTTGCTGTGGCCGTGACTGCCCACAAGACCGCGCATCCCGCTTCTGGCGAGAATGCGTGTTCCCAACGCTTGACAATGGACCGCCCTGAATCAACCTTGCCGCGCGGATGTGACATGCCTGATCCTTGCTCAAAGCACGACATTGCGCCCTCGGTCTGCCTGCATCGCCCGGCCCGCCTGATGAATAAACGGCCACGCCGATTCCATCGCCTGCTCGTTTGGCACGGCTTGCTGTTCCTCATGCATGCTGCGCACGCGAGCGGCCTGGAAACTTTGACCGCGGAACCCCCCAAGGCACAACGTACACAGAGCGTCCAGCTATGGAATGCCGAGGCGGTCGACCGGCTTTATGTGGATCGCGAAGGCCAACCCTTGTGGCTTGAAGCGGGCCAACCCCGACCTGCCCTGGCAAGCCTGATACGGGTTCTGGACGGCCTGCACACCCATGGATTGAACCCGGATGATTACCATCTGAATGCGCTTCAGGAGTATATCAACCAACCGCATGGCGACTCTCTCCCCCCAGAGCAACAAACCCAGCTCGAACGCTTGGCGACAGATGCTTTCTTGACATTGGCCATACATATGGCAACGGGCCGCGTACACCCGGCTGTTCGAAAGCCGCGTCAGATTCCTTTGGATGCCTTGCCGCAATTAACGCGCCTTCTGGTTGATGCGGTTGCCATGGATCAGGTGACAGCCCCATTGACGCCCCATCCAGCCGATCCGGCCATCTACAGCGGTCTACAAGCAGCCTTGATCCGCTGGGAGCGCGCCTCCAATCTGCGTCCACTGCCCATGGGCGCGTCATTGCGCCCCGGTGATCGCAACGAGCGGATCGAAGCACTGCGCGATCGCTTGGCTGCATGGGAAAAGCTCGCCGCCGAGCGGCCTCCAGCACAAGCCCCGGTGGATGATCCCCAGTACTTTGATGAGGCGCTCACGCAGCGGGTCGCAGATTTTCAACGTCAGATGGGACTGGATCATGACGCGGTCGTGGGACCGCAGACGATTACCGCCCTGAATACATCGCAAGCGGCGCGCCTGGACCAACTGCGCGCCAACCTGGAACGGCAACGCTGGCCCGCACCCACCGATAGCGACCGCCTGATCCGGGTGAATCTACCGGATTTCACGCTATCCGCAATACGTGAAGGCCAGGAAATCTGGCATACCCGGGTCATTGTGGGCCGTCAATACCGGCCCACACCGCTGCTCGGCGGAGCAATCGATACCATCGTTTTCAATCCCACCTGGGAAGTGCCACGCCGGCTGGTCAAGGAAGACTTGCTGCCAAAAATCCGGGCGGATCCTGGCTTTCTGGAGCGGGAAGGGATGACGCTCTACCAACGCACCGCGACGGGCAGAATTCCGGTTGATCCCGCCATACTGACCCAGAATGCGTCAGCCGAGGACCCAGTGGCCGACCTTGGAATCCGACAAGCGGCGGGTGCCCGAAATGCGCTGGGGCGGATCAAGTTTCTGTTTCCCAATAATGAGCAGGTCTATCTGCACGACACGCCCTCGAAACAATTATTTGAACGCACGCGACGCATGTTCAGCTCCGGCTGCATCCGGGTTGAAACACCTTTGACCCTGGCCCGGTTTCTGATGGAAACACAGCCGGATTGGACACAGGAGCGCATGGAACAAATCATTATGGACGGCAAGACCCGGACCGTGCGAATCAAGCCGGTACCGATCCAGTTTGTTTACTGGACGGCCTGGCCCGACACGGAAAGTGGTGTCCTCCATTTTCGAGAGGACATCTATCAAAGTGATCAGCCCTTGGCGCGCGCGCTGGAACAGACGCCCTGGAACTGACATGAGATCATGGATTCAACGGTCTTGTTCATCCATGGCGCTGATCCTCGCGCTCGTCACCGCGCCCAGTTCGGACGCACACACGCAAGCCGGCTTTGATTCGGGTCGCGCGCGTTTTACGGCCGCCTTTGGCGAAGTCGTCAACCCTTACCGAGAATTGGCCGTCTTTGTGATGCCGGGACAAACCGTGCCCATTCAGGTGGCTGGCATGCCGCCCGGCGCTCGGTTGGCCGCACTCGCCGACGGTGGGCGCCTTGGCGTGGTGCAGCGTGGCTCATGGATCTGGAAGGCGCCCATCACACCGGGACTTTATCGATTGCGTCTGAAGGGGCTGAATACCAACGATCAGATGCAATTCAATGTATTCGTCATGCACCCCCTCGGCAGGGCCGCCAACGGGGTGCTGAATGGCTATCCCATCGGACATTATCCCGTGACGCCACTTGACAACCTGGACAGCTATCGCCCGCCCGAGGGTTTCGTCGAGGTTACGCCAGACCTGGTCCACGTGCGCGTCTCGCCCCACTTCCGGATCGGCCAGTTCCTTTGCAAGCAGGAAGCCACGGGGCCCAAGTACCTAGTGATGCGCAGCGCCTTGCCGCTGAAACTCGAAGGTGTGTTGGAGGAGGTGAATGCGCAAGGTATCGCCACGGATGGGTTGGAGATCATGAGCGGCTATCGAACACCCGCCTATAATCAGCGAATGGGCAGCGAAACAGTCTATAGCCGCCATTTGTGGGGCGATGCTGCGGACGTGTTCATCGACCGGGACGGCGATGGCCGCATGGATGACCTCAACCAGGACAGCCGGATCGACCAACTTGACGCCCAGTGGCTTGCCGAACGGGTCGACAGCCTCGAAGAAACCCATACCCATCTGGTCGGCGGCGTTGGCCGATACAAGGCCACCGCGTATCATGGGCCCTTTGTCCATATCGACAGCCGGGGCCACAAAGCCCGCTGGTGACACCGACGCAGAGGTTGCCATGGAAGATCCGGAGTACCATAAATCATCGCTTCCGCGTCGGGTCGATCCGCCTATCCCCGACCACCACCTCAAATTGCGCAACTTGTTGCGCGAGGATTACGAAGACATCCAGCGCCTGATGGATCTGGTGTATGCCGACTTCGGCGGTGCCTGGCCACGCGACAAGTTTTACTCACAGATTGCCACTTTTCCCGAAGGCCAGATCTGCATCGAAGACAATGGCCAAGTGATCGCCGCCGCCTTTGCGGTCATTGTGGATTACGACAAATTCGGAGATCAGCACACCTACGACCAAATCACGGGCAACGCCTATCTCACGACTCACGATCCGGATGGCGACGTGCTGTACGGGGTCGATATCTTTGTTGACCCGAAGTTTCGGGGCATGCGGCTGGGAAGGCGCCTGTACCAGGCCCGCAAGGCGCTGTGCCGACATCTCAATCTGCGCGCCATTGTGGCCGGGGGACGAATACCCGGCTACGGTGCCCACGCCGAACAGCTCTCCCCACCCGAATACATTGAAAAAGTCCAGCAGCGCGAATTGTACGATCCCATTTTATCCTTTCAGCTCTCCAATGAATTCCAAGTCAGGCGGGTATTGCGCAATTACCTCCCCGAAGATTCGGCCTCTCACGGTTACGCCACCCTGCTGGAATGGACCAACATCTATTACGAGCCCAAGCCCCAGCCAGGATTCAATCAACGTCGTGATCGGGTTCGCATCGGGGTATTGCAATGGCAGATGCGCTGGATTAATTCGGTCGAGGAATTAATCCAGCAAATGGAATTTTTCATCGATGCGCTGTCCGATTATCAATCCGACTTTGCCCTCTTTCCGGAATTTTTCAGCGCCCCGCTCATGGGTTTGGGGCCACGTGAATCTCCGCTTTCCGGCATACGTCATCTGGCCAGCTACACGGAACACCTGCGTGATGAAATTTCACGATTGGCCATGAGTTACAACATCAATATCATCGCGGGCAGCATGCCGCTGTATGAAGAAGGGATCTTGTATAACGTGGCTTATCTGTGCCGACGTGACGGCACGATTGACGCCCAATATAAAATTCACCCCACGCCCTACGAGCAACGCGCTTGGGTGATGCGCAGTGGCGATCAATTGCGGGTTTTCGAAACGGATGCGGGAAAGATTGGAATCTTGATCTGCTACGACGTTGAATTCCCAGAACTGGCGCGGCTGCTGGCGGATCAGCAGATGCAAATCCTGTTCGTGCCGTTTTGGACAGATACCAAGAACGGCTATCTGCGGGTGAAACGTTGCGCACAAGCACGCGCCATCGAGAATGAATGCTATGTCGCCATTGCCGGTAGCGTCGGCAACTTGCCCCAGGTCGATAACCTGGATATCCAGTACGCCGAATCGGCCGTTTTTTCACCTAGCGATTTCGCATTTCCGCATGACGCCATCATGGCAGAAAGTACGCCGAACACTGAAATGGCATTGATTGTCGATCTCGATCTCACCAAACTGGAAACCCTGCGTTACGAGGGGTCTGTGCAGAATTACCGAGACCGAAAGCGCCATCTCTATCGCATAGAGTGGCTTGGCCGCCGCTGAATTTGCAATTCAATCTGCGGCGGCGCGAAGGTAATCAGATTGCTTGGCCAATGCGCGCAATTGCTTTCTCGTACTCAGCATCCATCAGGTCAGGGCTATGCACCGAATAGCCGAGATCGTGGATAATTCCGTCGGTGAGACCATAGATCCAGCTATGGACGGTGAGTTGCTGTCCCCGGGTCCAGGCATCCTGAATCACCGTGGTTTGACAGAGATTTCGCGCCTGTTCGATGGCATTGAGTTCGCACAGCCGATCAATCTGGCTGGGACCATTTGCGATCGGTGCCAGAATATCCCAGTGCTTCTGTTTCACATCGTGGATATGGCGCAACCAGTTATCCACCAAGCCTAACCGCAGGTTTGCCAGCGCTGCTTGGACGCCTCCGCAGCCGTAATGCCCGACGACCAGTACATCACGCACCTTGAGCACATCCACCGCATATTGAACCGCCGCCAAGCAATTCAAGTCGCCATGGGCGACCACGTTTGCCACGTTTCGGTGAACAAAGACTTCACCAGGCTTCAGGCCAATGATTTCGTTTGCCGGGACACGAGAATCCGAGCAACCAATCCATAAAAACTCCGGGGCCTGAATTTGGGCAAGACCATCAAAGAAAAGCGGATCCTGGGCGTCGATGGTCTCCGACCAGCGCCGGTTGTTCTCAAATAACTGGCAAACATCAGTCATCGAAGCACCTACTTTGGCTCAGAAAAAAAAATTAAGCCACAAATCCGCAACGCCGTAGTCATGGGAGTCCAAGCCTTTCACCACTCAGATTCTGCCTTATTCAACACGTCAGATCAAAGATGAAGCATAAAAAAACCCCCCATCCACAGGATGAGGGGTTTGTATTAAGAGCCTGGCAGTGACCTACTCTCACATGGGGAAGCCCCACACTACCATCGGCGCTGAGCAGTTTCACTTCCGAGTTCGAAATGGGATCGGGTGGTTCCCACTCGCTATTGCCGCCAGGCAAACCGAACACCTTTCCCACTTTGGGAAAGGAAAAACTGGAATGCGTCTAGGGATGCGTCATGCAAAAGACTGTTTGGGTGTTATATGGTCAAGCCTCACGGGTAATTAGTACCGATTAGCTTCACACATTACTGCGCTTCCACACTCGGCCTATCAACGTCGTAGTCTTCGACGACCCTTCAGGGGCCTCAAGGGCCCAGGGAAACCTTATCTTAGGGTGGGCTTCCCGCTTAGATGCTTTCAGCGGTTATCCCTTCC
>Ga0209851_1000033_pt1:0-30000 | contig 63495 bp, 55 predicted proteins | sample GWRWT4_14Oct14_FD_187195 | JGI IMG/M metagenome (GOLD analysis project Ga0209851, IMG submission 187195) | Sand microcosm microbial communities from a hyporheic zone in Columbia River, Washington, USA - GW-RW T4_14-Oct-14 (SPAdes) (version 2) | ecosystem: Engineered > Artificial... | reverse complement strand
ATCAGCCGTGCTGAGAGGGCGAATTATAGGGCGACGAAAACTCCCGTCAAGCCTTTTTTGAATATTCCGTGAACATCAATGCAAGCCATTGTTTCAATCGCCTTTGAGGCCCTGCTCGGCAGCGGCATTTAACGTAAGGCGCGCATACCGACGCTTTCCCACCTGGATCACAAGCGTTCCGGGATCCTTCAAACGCAGATCGGGATCAGCAACTTTGGCGCCATCCAGCCGAACGCCGCCCTCACGAATGAGGCGCATTGCCTCTGAAGTACTGCCCGCCAGCGATGCCGCCTTCATGGCGGTGGGTAACCACAGCCCCCCTGATTCAATGACAAAGCTGAATTCCGGCATGTTGTCCGGGAGCAAGCCCTGCTGAAACCGCCTGACAAAGGACTCCAAGGCGCTTTGCGCCGCCATGGGGCCATGGAATCGACCGACGAGCTCAAGCGCCAGCTCGATTTTCACATCCCGTGGATTGGCGCCTCCCGCCACCGCTGCGCGGCGCGACTGAATCCACCCGGTCGTGCAGGCGCTGAGCAAATCGTAATAACGCCACATCAATTCATCGGAAATCGACATCAACTTGCCGAACATCTCCTCTGGCGCGTCTTGAATGCCAATGGTATTGCCCAGGGATTTGGACATCTTCTGCACGCCATCCAGCCCCTCCAGCAGCGGCAAGGTCAAGACCACCTGTGGCTTTTGACCATAGGCCTGCTGCAACTGTCGCCCCATCAGCAGATTAAAGGTCTGGTCTGTCCCCCCCAGTTCCACATCCGCACGCAAGGCCACCGAGTCATAGCCCTGGATCAGGGGATAGAGGAATTCGTGGATGGCAATGGGCTGACCCGCCGCATAGCGCTTGCCGAAGTCATCCCTTTCCAGCATGCGCGCCACTGTTTGATGCGCAGCGATCTGAATCAGATCAGCTGCCCCCATGGCGCCCATCCATTGCGAGTTGAACACGACTTCGGTGCGATCCGGGTCCAGGATCCGGAACACCTGTTCGGCATAAGTCTGGGCATTTCGTTGAATGTCTTCCGCACTTAGTGGCTTGCGCGTGATGTTCTTGCCGGTGGGATCCCCGATTCGACCCGTGAAGTCGCCGATCAGAAAGATAACGTGATGACCCAGCTCCTGGAATTGACGCATCTTGTTGAGAAGTACCGTGTGCCCCAGATGCAGGTCCGGCGCGGTCGGATCGAATCCGGCCTTGATCCGCAGTGGTTTCCCCAGCGCCAGGCGCTCGCGCAACCCTTCGGCCGGAAGAATTTCCTCGACACCTCGGGTCAATAGATTCCAGCCGGGCGGATCGGCAACCATGAACGACTCCTTAATATATTAAATCGACAATCTCAGACCTGCTCGTTGATAGGTATCAGCGAGTGAGGCGCTTTTCAGCAAATGCTGTCTCAAGATGACTTGCCATGCCCTACCGGGTCGGGTTAACTTCCACCGATCAAAAAGGGCGCATTCCGGCGCTCAGGGTTGGGGCCGATGGAACGAAAAGCATGATGGATCGCACCACGCGCGTGAAGCAGGATTATAAAGCCCTATCCGCCCCGCAGCGCCCCAAAAGCAGTCCCATGCATTGGTTCGTCTTCGGCGCCGCGCTTCCGATCCTCTCTTTGAGCTTCGCGCTGCACATGGGCGATGCCGCGGCGATGCGGCAGATGATCGAGCCTGGCGTCTTTGAATCGACGACATCCCTTGACCCAGAAGAATCCAGCGGGATCCTGCATCTGACTGAACAGACGCTGGCCACCATCCTTGGCGAGGATTGGCGCAATCACTCAGTCGAACTCTTCGCTGACGAAAGCACCTTGGCGCTCGAATTGCCCCCAAGCCCATTTGGCGACCCAGACTGGATTTCATTGACGGTCACGCGCGGCGATTCCCTGTCACAGATCTTTGAGCGCTTTGAGCTGCCGCGCCAGGATCTCCAGGCCATCACCGAAATTGCGTCCTACAAGCGCTATCTTCGCAACCTGCAGCCCGGGGATGAGTTCCGGATCAAGGTCGGCGATGGTGGCCGCATCGCTGAACTGGTGCACGATGTCGATCCCCTCAGCACCTTGCACCTGGTGCGGGAAGGTGAGCGGTTCCAGTCCGAGCTCATCACCCACCCCGTTGAACGGCGCCAAGTCACCACACAAGGCGTCATACGCAGCTCGTTGTTCCAGGCCGGGAAAGATGCCGGCTTGAGCCAGCAGGCGATCTTGCAACTGGCTGACATCTTCGCCTATGAAATCGACTTCGCCCTGGATTTGCGCGAAGGCGATGAATTGAAGGTGGTCTACGAAGCCAGTTACCGTGACGGCGAAGAGGTCCTCGCTGGCCCGATTCTGGCCGCTGAATTCAGCAATCAGGGCAAAACCTACCAGGCTGTCCGATATGCTGGAAAGGAAGGCAAGGCGCGTTATTACTCGCCGACCGGGAAAAGCCTGCGCAAGGCCTTTCTGCGCACCCCCGTGGACTTTAGCCGGATCAGCTCGGGCTTCAGCCTTGGGCGCCGCCATCCCATCCTCAACACCATCCGCGCCCACAAGGGCGTGGACTATGCCGCGCCACGCGGCACTGCCATCAAGGCGGCCGGCGATGGGAAGATCGTCTTCAAGGGCACCAAAAGCGGCTATGGCAATGTCATCGAAATTGCGCATAACCAACACCACACCACCCTCTATGCGCATATGAATGGCTTCGCAAAAGGACTGGCGACTGGCGCTAGAGTCGCGGCAGGACAGGTCATCGGCTATGTCGGCTCCACCGGACTTGCAACCGGTCCGCATCTCCATTACGAGCTGCGGGTTGATGGGGTGCATCGTGATCCCTTGAAGGTAAACACACCCCTCGCGGACAATCTGGACGGTCGTGAACTTCAGGCATTCAAAGCCCAGGCGGCCCCGCTGTTGACCGCATTGCAAACCACAGACACCTCTACCCGGCTGGCTCAAAACAAGCCAGTCTCATCCGCCAATTGATCAACAGCGTCCTGTTGTGCGCTATCTCGGCCTGATGTCCGGGACCAGTTCGGATGGAATTGACGCCGCCCTGATCCGCATTGATTCAGCAGGCGTAGCCTTGGAGGCCACCCTGTCACACCCGCTGCCGGGACGCCTGGCGCGCCAGATCCGCGCCATTGCCCGCCATCCGGCAGGCGGCACCCTCGATGCCGCCCTGACGCTGGATCTGCAATTGGGACGCTGTTTCGCCCGCGCCGCGCTGACTCTGATCCGCCAAGCCGCCCCCCCCCCGCAACAGATTCGCGCCATTGGCCTGCATGGCCAGACCCTGCGTCATCGCCCCGAACACCGCCATCCCTATTCGCTGCAGATGGGCAACGCCCAGTGCGTGGCGCTGGAAACGGGCATCACGACCCTGGCTGACTGGCGCATGCGCGACATCCTGCTTGGCGGCCAAGGGGCGCCCCTGGTGCCGCTGTTCCACGCCGAGCTGTTTGGCTCTCCCGATGAACCAAGAGCCATCCTGAACTTGGGGGGAATCGCGAACCTCACACTCGTGGATAGTGCAGGATCGGTGGTAGGGGGATTCGACTGCGGACCCGCCAATTGCCTGATGGACGCTTGGACGCACACCCACTTGGGAACCACTTATGACGCGGATGGGCAATGGGCGCGGGGCGGGCAAGTGATCCCGCAGCTGCTGACGCAGTTTCTGGACGATCCGTTCTTTCTCAAGCCGTCGCCCAAAAGTACTGGTCTCGACCACTTCAACCCGCAGTGGCTACGTGAGCGCCTCGCCGGGACCAGCCCACAGCCGGCGCCGCAGGATGTCCAGCGCACCCTGTGTGAACTCACCGTCGAAACAATCGCCCAATCCCTGGCGCAAAACCATTTCAAGGCCCAGCGCCTGCTGGTCTGTGGCGGCGGTGCGCGCAACGGATTTCTGCTGCAGCGCCTCAAAGAACGCATGGCGCCAATCCCAGTGGATTCGACTGCCGACCACGGCATGGATCCGCAATGGGTCGAGGCGGCGGCGTTCGCTTGGCTGGCCCACCGCAGCCTGGAAGGCAAAGTGGGCAACGCGCCCACAGCAACCGGCGCGCGGCGCGCCACGGTGCTGGGGGGGATTTTTCCTGCGGGCTGAACTTGCGCTCGCGGGTTGATGGGATCTTGAAGGTGGGGAATCTCCGCCAGCGCTGCGCTCAGACGGAGAACGAGGACCCACAGCCGCAGGTGGTCGTCGCGTTGGGATTGCGGATCACAAAGCGCTCGCCTTCCAGCCCTTCGGCGTAGTCGATTTCGGCGCCCTGCAAGTAATGGATACTGGTGGCATCAACCAGCAGCACAACCCCTTCCTTACTCACGCGGACATCGCCTTCCTGCTCCGCCTCATCGAAGGTGAATCCGTATTGGAAGCCAGAGCAGCCGCCCCCGGAAACGAACACCCGCAGTTTAAGATCGGGATTTTTTTCTTCGTCCAGCAACTGGCGCACCTTGCCGGCCGCCGCATCGGTGAAAACCACTTGCGCTGAATGATTGTCCATCATTCTGCCCTCTCCGTTGGAATCCATGGAACCTGTCAATGCGTCCAGCCTATCAGACGTTGAAGCGGAAATGGACCACATCGCCTTCCCGCAAGACGTAGTCCTTGCCTTCCAGACGCCATTTGCCGGCTTCCTTGGCCCCGGCCTCGCCCTTGCAGGCGATGAAATCCTCATATGCCATCACTTCAGCCCGAATGAAACCGCGCTCGAAGTCCGTGTGGATCACGCCCGCGCCCTGGGGCGCCGTGGCACCGGCAGGCACGGTCCATGCCCGCACTTCTTTGACACCTGCGGTGAAAAAAGTTTGCAGACGCAGCAATTGATAGGCTGCGCGGATCACCCGGTCGAGACCCGCCTCCGCCATGCCGAGGTCCGCCAGGAACACCGCACGGTCCGCCTCATCCAGTTGCGCGATCTCGGCCTCCAGCGCCGCACAGACCGGCACCACCTGAGCCCCTTCGGCTGCCGCCATCCGCCGCAAGGCCTCCAGATGGGCGCCGCCACCGGATTCGTCCACATTGGCCACGTACATCAAGGGCTTGGCCGTAATCAGATGGAGTTCGCGCACCAGCAATTGACGCGAGACTTCATCGATCACCCGCGTCCGCGCCGCCTCGCCCCGGTCCAAGACCCGGCTCACCTCCTCCAGCAGCACCAAATCGGCCTTGGCTGCCTTGTCGCCACTCTTGGCCTTGCGCTCCAGGCGCTGGGTCGCTTTCTCCACTGTGGCCAAGTCCGCGAGGGCCAGTTCGGTCTGAATCACCTCCACGTCCGACAGGGGATCGACCCGCCCGGCCACATGGATGACATTGGCGTCATCAAAACACCGCACCACATGCGCCACGGCATCGGTCTCGCGGATATGAGCCAGAAACTGGTTGCCCAGCCCTTCGCCCTTGGAAGCGCCCGCCACCAGCCCGGCGATGTCCACGAATTCCATATGGGTGGGAAGGATCCGCTCGGGGCGCACGATGGCGGCCAGGGCATCGAGGCGCGGATCCGGCACTGGCACCACCCCGACATTGGGATCGATGGTGCAGAACGGGTAGTTTTCGGCGGCAATCGCCGCCCGCGTCAGCGCATTGAAAAGCGTCGACTTACCCACATTGGGCAAGCCCACGATGCCGCACTGGATTCCCATGATCTCGTTTCCTTTAACCGCCGCCGGCGGATGGTTCGCCCGGCGCGGGTGTATTCAAGCGCTGCATGGCCCACGCCATACGCCCTGCAACCAGTTCGGGGAAAATGGCTTGCGCCTGCGTCATGGCCTGATCGATCTGTTGGCGTTCCGTCTGGGACGGACGATGCAGCACATAGCCGACCACCTGATCGCGATGACCCGGATGACCGATGCCGATCCGCAACCGCAGGAAATCCGCGCCCAGGCGGGCGGTGATGTCGCGCAGGCCGTTATGCCCGCCATGGCCGCCACCCTGCTTCAGGCGCACGGTACCGGGAGCCAGGTCCAATTCGTCGTGAACGACGAGCAGTGCCGCGGGATCAAGCCGATAGTAGGCTGCGAAGGCAGCCACTGCCTGACCGCTGTGGTTCATGTAGGTGCTGGGCTTGAACAGCCAGATCGACGTGTCAGCGACCGTCAACCGGCCCACGTCCCCTTTCAAACGCGCATCGGGCCGGAGCGTGACTCCAGCCCGATGGGCAAGGGCATCGACCCACCAGAAGCCGGCGTTATGGCGGGTTTCGGCATATTCCGAACCGGGGTTTCCCAGCCCGATCACGGCCTGCAGGGGCGGGGGGGGAGCGATCCCGGAACCCTGCCCCATTGCTCAGCCCGCTTCAGGGGTTTCGGTCTGATCAACCTTCGGCGGCACCACGGTGACCACGGACAGATTGCCGGATTCGCCATGGCTCAGCGCGAGCAGACTGACGCCAGCCGGAAGACTCAGATCGGACAGATGCAGTCCTTCGCCGATGTCCAGCGCGCTCACATCCACCTCGATGAACTCGGGCAGATCCTTCGGCAAGCAACTCACTTCCACTTCGTTCAGCAGATGGGAAATCACCCCCCCGCGCTTGGCACCCGGGGAACGCTCATCGCCAACGAAGTGCAGCGGCACATGGACATGCAGGGCTTGGCCCGCCACCACGCGTTGAAAATCGACATGCAGAATGATGCCAGGGCGATAGACATGGCGCTGCAGCGCCTTGAGAATCACGCTCTGGGCAACCCCGTCAACCTTCAATTCCAGCACATGGGAATAGAAAGCTTCATGGGCCAGATGCTTGACCATTTCGTTATTGCTGAGATTGATGGACTGGGGCGACTGATCCCCGCCATACACGATGCCCGGCACCTGACCCTGGTGACGCAGGCGGCGGCTCGCACCTTTCCCCGCATCGGACCGGCTGGTTGCCGTGATTTCAAAGGTTTCCACACTCATTGCATTTACTCCAAGCGGCCCACGCGGGCCTTTATGCCTGCCACGCGACCAAGGCAGGCGCCAATGGGCGGCTCGATCCGCCCCTGTTCATCATTCAATCGATATACAGCGAGCTGACCGATTCATCGCTGGCCACACGGCGGATGGTTTCCGCCAGGACCTGGGCCACGCTCACTTGCCGGATCTTGGCGCACGCGGCCGCCGGCGCCGCCAGGGGAATGGTGTCGGTGACCACCAGCTCATCCAATACGGAAGACTCGATGCGTTCGATGGCTGGCCCGGACAGAACCGCGTGAGTCGCATAGGCCACGACCTGGGTCGCCCCCCGTTGCTTCAACGCGGCGGCAGCCTGGCACAGGGTGCCCGCTGTGTCGACGATGTCGTCCACCAGTACGCAGAACTTGTCCTGCACATCGCCAATGATGTGCATCACCTGGGATTCGTTGGCACGGGCGCGGCGCTTGTCGATGATCGCCAGATCCGTGTCGTCGAGCCGTTTGGCGATGGCGCGGGCGCGCACCACACCGCCCACGTCGGGGGAGACCACGATCAATTTCCGGTCCTTGCGCCGCTGCCAGATATCCCCCAGCAGGATCGGCGAGGCGTAGACATTGTCCACCGGAATATCAAAGAATCCCTGGATCTGATCGGCGTGCAGATCCACCGTCAGCAAATGGCCAACACCCGCCGTCACCATCATGTTGGCGACCAGCTTGGCAGTGATCGGCACGCGCGCCGAGCGCACGCGCCGGTCCTGGCGGGCATAACCGAAGTAGGGCACCACCGCGATCACTTTGCGCGCCGAGGCGCGGCGCAGCGCATCGGTCATGATGAGCATTTCCATCACGTGATCATTGGTGGGCGCGCTGGTGGTCTGGATCAGGAAGATATCGCGGCCGCGGACGTTGTCCTCGATTTCGACCGTGACTTCCCCGTCACTGAAGCGGCCGACCATGGCCTTGCCCAGCGGGACCATCAGGTGGTTGGCGATGGCTTGGGCAAGCGCGCGGTTGGCGGTGCCCGAAAAGACCATGAATTTGGCCCCATCCAAACCAGGGGACTGTGCTTCAAACGTCATCGTCATTCCCGTGATTTGGGCCGCTTGCACCCCGACCCGCCAGGGTGGGCGCCATGGTGAATGGCTGGGGCGCCAGGATTCGAACCTAGGAATGCGGGGATCAAAACCCCGTGCCTTACCGCTTGGCTACGCCCCAAGACAACCGAAAACCGATCCTGGGTTCCCGGCGATGGCCGCCGCAAGAACCCGATGCAGGGGAGACTGGTTACACCCGCGGGCCACCACCCCGGCACAACCCGCAGGCAACTGCCCCAAAACGGCATCAGCGGCCTCGGCGTGGTCAAAGGCCGCAAATGCGGCGCCACCGGTGCCGGTGAGGCGGGCCGGCGCATGAGTCTCCAGCCAGTCCAACATCCGGGCCACCTCGGGGTAACGCCGGCGCACCACGGGCGCACAGTCGTTCCGACCCTTCCCTGCAAGGAAGTCGGCCATTTTCATTCGAGGCGAGTTTCTTGTCAATTCAGGGTCTTCGAAAACCCGCGCAGTGGACACTGCGCATTCCGGCCAGACAATCAGGTAACAGGGCTCGGGGATCTCCACGGATACCAATCGCTCCCCCACCCCCTCGGCCCAGGCGGCATGACCGCGCACGAAGACCGGCACATCCGCCCCTAAGGTCAAGCCCAGTTCGGCCAACGCCTCCGGCGTGAGTCCGGTCCCCCACAAATAATTGAGTGCCACCAAAACCGTGGCGGCATCGGAACTTCCACCGCCCAGGCCAGCGCCTTGGGGAATACGCTTGTTGACGCCGAGACGGGCCCCGGCCCGCACCCCCGTCTGCGCCTGCAGGCAACGCGCGGCCCGTTCGATCAAATCCGCGCCCGCGGGCACGCCCGCCGCCCCTTTGGTCAACTGGATCTCACCATCCTCGGTCCGCTCGATGAAAACCTCATCGCCGAACGCGACAAATTGAAACAAGGTCTGCAGGTCGTGATAACCATCGGGCCTGCGGCCGAGCACATGAAGAAACAGATTGAGCTTGGCCGGCGCGGGCCAGCGGGTCATGCGCGTGGCGTTCACGGCAAGGGCGCCGGGCACAGGCGGGCGGGGTCCACATCCCAATGCTCCACCAGCAAACGCAGGCTCAGATCGCCCCGATCCAGGGTGAGCCGCGTCGGCAGGGGCACTTCAGCCACCCGCGCCTCACGGGCCTCATAACGCACGGTCCAGCCGGCCTGCTGCAAGCTCGGCACTGCTGCGCCCGGAGCAACACCCCAGACTGCACGGCCGCCCTGCGGGTCAGACAGACCCAATACCCAGTAGCGTAGCGCGCGCACCGGCAGCTCATAACCCAACGCCGCCGCCAGCACGGCCTCCGGCGCTGACGAATAAACCCGGCGTTCGCCACGGGATTCGACCTGAACCTGCGCATCATCACCCTCGATGCGCATTCCGCCCACGCCCAGTGGGCCGTCCACCGACAAGCGGTAGCGTTCCTCGCGCTGCTGCCAGGATAGCCGGGCGCTGCCCGATTGCTCGGGCGATCGAAATGCCATCCGACCCTGCAACGCCCACTGATCCACGCAACGCAGTGCCGAGCCTGATTCCTCGGACATCTGCGGTGCGGCGGGCGGCGCGGGGCGAAAGGGAGCGCAAGCCGTGAGGAAAAGCACCGCTGTGCCGATCCATGGCCCAAGCCCTGGCCTCAACCCGCTCATTCCTGGCCGTAGCGGCGCAGGGTCTGGCGCAATACCGGATGATCCGGGAAAGCACTGTGAGCCTTGCCCCAGATCTCGCGCGCTTCGCCGCGCCGCCCCTGGCGCCAGCGCAACTCACCCAGATGAGCCGCCACCTCCGGATCGCTCAGCTGCTCATAGGCCTGCACGAGATAGCGATCCGCCGCTTCCAGATCGCCTTGACGGAAATACACCCAACCCAGGCTATCCAGGATCGCCGGATTATCCGGATTCATGGCCAGGGCGCGCCGGATCAAGTCCTGGGCTTCCTGCAAACGATCGGTATGCACTGCAAGGAAATATCCCAACGCATTGAGGACCAGACCATCTTCGGGACGGGTTTTGAGGAGAGTGCGCAAATCGGCCTCGGCCAAGGCCAGATCGCCCGCCTGCTCTGCGGCCAGCGAACGCCAGTAGCGAAAATCCCGGTTATCCGGGTAGCGCGCCAGTGCCTCGCCAAAGATCGCAACGGACTGATCCGCCACACCCGCCCGGTACAGCCATTCCCCCTCGCCCTGATACAGCGCAGGCGCCAGGGAAGGATTGCGGGCACGCAACTGGCTCAGATGGGCGCGCCCGGCTTCCATCCGTCCCAGATCGCCCAGGGTCTCGGCAATCAGCAGCTGGGCCTGGATCACATGCTCGCCGCTGTTCACCTGGGACAGCCACTGCAGGGCGTTCTGCGGCCGGCCGCGCCGACGCTCCAGCATCCCGAGATAGTAATAGGCATCCAGTTGGTGTGCGCCACTGGTGGCCAGGCGGGTCAGATAGTCAAAGGCGGCTTCGTCGTCACCTGCCTCCAACTTGAGCAGTCCCAGCGCATAGAGCGCCTCGGGCTGATCGGGGGCCACCTGCAGCAATTGCTCAAAAGCCCGGGTGGCCTCATCCAGTCGCCCCAGCTGCAACAACAACCGCGCCTCATCGAGCCGCAGACCCTGATCATCGCCATGTTTGCGCACCAGTGCCCGCAACTGGGCGAGCCCGCCCTCGGCATTCCCCTGCTGGATCTGAATCTGGGCCGCCAAGGCCTGCACCCGATACCAATCAGGGGCCAATTTGCGCGCCCGCTCCACGGCGGCCCGGGCCTGGGGAATATCCCCAGCCAACAGCGCCAGTCGCGCGCGGGCATAGTGGAATTCCGCCCAGCCGGCGTAGCGTTCAGCCAAGGGATCCAGCAGAGCCAAACGCTCGGGGTGACCCTTGATCTCCCCCGCAAGTACGGCCGGGAGATCGGCCAAGGCCTCGGCCTCCCCATCCGGATGCATGGCCACCAACTCGGCCAGGATTGCGCCGGCCCGGGGCAGGTCGCCCGCGTTCAACGCCAGTCCGAACTGGATCTGACGCGGCTCCAGCGCCGCCGGGTCCAGGATGCCCCAACGCGCCGCAAGCTGCGCGGCCAATGCGGCATCGCCTGCCGCCAGCGCGGCCTCGGCCCCGCGGCGCACCAGATCCACATCATCCGTAAGCTGCGCCGCGCGCGCATACGCCTGGGCAGCACGCGCCGGGTCGCGGGCGCGCAGGGCCTGCTCTCCCATCAGCGCCCAGTAAGTGGGGCTCTGCTCAGCCAGATCAGACACCGGCACGGGTGCAGCCACGGGCGCGGAAGGGCGATGCGCCTTGAAGGCGCAAGCGGAAAGCAGGGGTAACAGGGCAATCCCCAGATAGCGGGGCCAGCGTGAAGATCTCACAAAAATGCCGCCTCATGCCCATGGGTTGAAAAAAAGCGATCCAATATAGCGCGGGGCACTGGCGCTTGGCCACTTGCCCTGTCCTTGTCTTCTGCTTCCCGTTTGACGCAGAATCGCAGCTCTCGTTCGCCTAGCTCCCCGGCAATGCCCCTCTTCAGCGCTGGACTCAACCACACCACGGCCCCTGTGCCGGTGCGTGAACGTATCGCCTACGCAGCCGATGACCTGCCACGGGCGCTGGCTGATCTGCGTCGGCACACCCGCGTTGAAGAAGCTGTCCTGCTGTCCACCTGCAACCGCACCGAATTCTACTTCCAGGCCCCGGACGATACGGGTGTGCTCGACTGGCTGAGCCGGGATCGGCGCATGCCGCGCCACGAGCTGGCACCCTGCCTGTACCAATTTCGCGAGGAAGGCGCCGTGCGTCATCTGCTGCGCGTGGCGGCGGGATTGGACTCGATGGTCGTGGGCGAGGCCCAGATCCTCGGCCAACTCAAGCAGGCCTACGCGACCGCCCGGGAAAACGGCCACGTCGGGCACGGCTTGAATCAACTGTTCGCCTGCGGTTTCGCCACCGCCAAGCGGGTGCGTACCGATACCCGCATCGGTGCCCAGCCGGTTTCCGTGGCCTCCATCGCGGTCGACCTCTCGCGGCGCATTTTCAGCAATTTTGCCGAACACACGGCGCTGTTGGTGGGCGCCGGCCAGATGATCGCGCTCTGCGCCCGCCATCTGCATACGCAAGGCATGGGCCGCATCATCATCGCCAACCGTAGCCCCACGCGCGCCCTGTCCATCGCCCAGGGCGTGCAAGGCTTCGGCATCGGCCTGACCGATTTGGACGCTCATCTCAGCGAAGCGGACATCCTGATCGCCTGCACCGCCAGCCCGGAACCCCTGATTCACCTGCCGGCAGTCCGCGCCGCCCTGCGCCGGCGCAAGCACCGTCCCATGCTGATGGTCGATCTGGGCCTGCCCCGCGACATCGACCCCAACATCAGCCAGCTCGATGATGTCTTTTTATATACGCTGGACGATCTGACTGCGGAGAGCCAGACCAACCGCCAGGCGCGCTCGACGCAGGCCGCGCTGGCGGAGGAAATCGTCGAGGAGGAAACGGCGCGGTTCACACGCTGGTTGCGCGATCATGACCGCCGCCGCCTGTTGCAGCAATTGCGCGAGCGCGGCGAACAGACCCGCCTCATCGCGCTGGCGCAGGCCCATGAACGCCTTGAGCGCGGCGAGGCCCCCGAACGGGTGCTGGAGGATTTTTCCCGTGCGCTCACCAATCGCCTGCTGCACACACCGACCCACCGGCTGCGGGAAGCCATCCATCAGTCCCAGCAGGACCTGATCGACGACGCCCGGCGCCTGTTCGATCTGGATGAACCGGAACCATGAACATCACCCCCGGCCTTGCCACCGAGCTGGAACGACTGCGCGACCGTCACCGGGAAGTCGCCGCGCTGCTGGCCGAACCCGCGGTGCTGGCCAACGCCGCCCAGTTCCGCGCCCTGAGCCGGGAATACGCCCGGCTGGAGGATCTGGTGGCGACCTTTCATGCCTGCGAGGCCGCCGAACAGCGCCTTGCCGAAGCCGATGAGCTGCGCCAGGACCCGGAGCCCGCCCTGCGCGCCCTGGCCATGGAAGAAGCGCAGGCCGCCCAGGCCGAACTCATCGAACTCAAGCAGCAACTCCAGCGCCTGCTGCTGCCGCCAGACCCTTTTGATGCCAGCAACGTGTTCCTGGAAATCCGCGCCGGCACCGGCGGTGACGAAGCCGCCCTGTTCGCCGGCGATCTGTTCCGCATGTACAGCCGCTACGCCGAGCGCCGCGGCTGGCAGGTGGAAATCATCAGTCAGAGCGAGGGGGAGCACGGCGGCTTCAAGGAAATCATCTCCCGTCTCATCGGCGAAGGCGTCTACTCGTGCCTGAAGTTCGAATCGGGCGCCCACCGCGTGCAACGCATCCCGGCCACTGAATCCCAGGGCCGGATCCACACCTCGGCCTGCACCGTGGCCGTCTTGCCCGAGGTGGAAGCCGTCGCGGACCTGGACATCAATCCCGCCGATTTGCGCATCGATACCTTCCGCGCCTCCGGGGCAGGAGGCCAGCATGTGAACAAGACCGACTCGGCGGTGCGCTTCACCCACCTGCCCAGCGGCATCGTGGTGGAATGCCAGGACGAGCGCTCCCAGCACAAGAACCGCGCCAAGGCCCTGTCCCTGCTCAAGGCGCGTCTGCTCGCCCAGGCGCGTGAAACGCAACATCAACAGACCGCCGAGCAGCGCCGCGCGCTGGTCGGCAGCGGGGACCGCTCCGAACGTATCCGGACCTATAATTATCCCCAGGGTCGGCTCACCGACCACCGCATCAACCTCACCCTCTACCGGCTCGAAGCCATTCTGGACGGCGACCTGGACGAAGTGCTCAATGCCCTGCAAGACGCCCACCAGTCCGAACAACTCGCCGCCCTGGGCGCCTGACCCTCCCCGCGTGGGGCAAGCGCTGCGGGCCCTGCGCGCCCGGCTGAGGGAAAATCCCGACAGCGCGGACCCCGCCGCGCAGGAGGCCGAGTGGCTGCTGGCCCATGTGCTGGGCTGGCCGCGCAGCCGGCTGTGGTCCCATGCCGAGACGCCCTTGTCCGTGGCGCAATGGGATCAACTGGCCGCGCTGGCTACCCGCCGCCACACCGGCGAGCCTTTGGCCTACCTCACGGGACAAACAGGCTTCCATGCCCTCACGCTGGCGGTGGGTCCGGCCACCCTGATTCCCCGCCCGGAAACCGAGCTGCTGGTGGAGACGGCGCTTGCCTTGGCGGTTCCGGCTGCGGCTCGGGTGGCGGACCTGGGGACCGGCAGCGGCGCCATCGCGCTGGCGCTTGCGGCCGAGCGCCCCCATTGGCAGGTCGTGGCCGTGGATCGCAGCGCAGCGGCCCTGGCCGTCGCACGCGCCAATGCCGAACACTTGGGTCTCGCCGGGCGGGTGCATTGCGTACAGGCTGACTGGTGCGCGCCGCTCGCCCCTGCAGGCTGCGATCTGATCGTGGCCAACCCGCCCTATCTCGCAGCGGACGACCCGCACCTGCCGACCTTGCGCCATGAACCGCGCAGCGCCCTGGTGGCGGGCCCCACCGGCCTCGAAGATCTGGCCCGGATCATTCACGAAGCTGCCGCCAGTCTGGCGCCGGAGGGTTGGCTGCTGCTGGAACACGGCTGGGACCAAGGCCAGGCGGTACAGGATCTGTTGACTGCGGCCGGCTATCGCACGGTAACGGGGCGCCAGGATTTCGCCGGCCACGATCGCATCGGCCTGGGCCAACGCCCCCACCCCTGAAGGAGCACCCCATGCCCTTGTCCCGCGACGCCCTGATCCGCTACAGCCGCCAGCTGCGCCTGCCCGAGCTGGGCCTGGCCGGACAGGAGCGCCTCGCCGCCAGCCGGGTGCTGGTGGTGGGCGCAGGCGGGCTGGGTTCGGCCTGCGCGCCCTATCTGGCCGCCAGCGGCGTGGGGGAACTGATCATCGCCGACGCCGATGCCGTGGAGCTGAGCAACCTGCATCGCCAGTTGCTGCACACCACGGCCGACATCGGCCGGCGCAAGGTGGATTCGGCCCGTGAACACCTGGGCCGGCTCAATCCCGAAGTGCGCATCACCGCCCTGCCCGCCCGCATGGACGCGGACACATTGGCCGCCGCCCTGGACGACTGTGACGCCGTGGTGGATGGCTCGGACAATTTCGCCACCCGCTTCGCCATCAACGCGGCCAGCCGCGCCCGGGGCATCCCGCTGGTGAGCGCGGCGGCGATCCGTTTCGATGGGCAGTTATCGGTGTTCGACCCGCGCGACGCAGCCAGCCCCTGTTATCGTTGCCTGTACCGGGACAGCGCGGAGGCAGCCGAGACCTGCGCGCTGAACGGCGTGCTGCCGCCGGTGGTGGGCATTCTGGGCAGCCTGCAGGCACTGGAAACCCTGAAGGTCCTGACCGGCATTGGTCGGCCATTGGTGGGGCGGCTGCTGGTGTTCGATGGTTTGGCGTTGGAATGGCGCACGCTGCGGCTGCGGCGCGATCCGGCCTGCCCGGTGTGCGGCACAGCCGCGTGAGCGATCCGGCTTCCCCCCTGCCGCGCTTCGGGCGCGCCCTGTGCGACGCCCTGTGCGCCGAGGCGGCCGCCCAGCCGGAGCGCGAGATCTGCGGCCTGATCGGCAGTCGCGCGGGCCGTGCGGTGAGCCATTACCCCATCCGCAACCGCGCCGCTGACCCCCGGCGGCGCTATGCCATGGACCCGGCCGCCCAGATCGCGGCGTTCAAACTGATGCGCGCGCGGGGCGAAACGCTGGCGGCGATCTACCACTCCCATCCGGACGGGGCGCCGATTCCTTCACCACGGGACGCGCGGGAATGGACCTACCCCGAGGCGCTGTGTCTGATCGTGGGCCTGGCAGGCGGTACGCCTGAGCTGCGCGCCTGGCGCTGGACCGGGCAAGGTTTCGCAGCCGTCGCGCTCCCCGACGACTGACAGCTCAGTCGCCGAGGCAAATCCCCAGCGTCCGGGCCGTGCGAACGGTGCCCGACTCCAAGGGCACGCGGCGCAGGCGGGCCACGGCATCGCGGATCGGCACCGGAACCATGTCAGGCGGCTGGTAACCCACCATGTGCCCGAACAGGCCCTGCGCCACCAGATGCACCGCCGCCGCGCCAAAACGCAGCGCCAGCACGCGGTCGAAGGCGCTGGGGGTGCCGCCGCGCTGGATATGGCCCAGCACCGTGGTGCGGGTTTCCTTGCCGGTCAGCGCCTGAATCTGTGCGGCGACCTGCGCGCCCATGCCCCCGAGCTGGACATCGCGACCCGCCTCGTGCGCGCGAATCGCCCGATCGCCGTCGTGGGGCATGGCGCCCTCGGCCACCACCACGATGGAAAAGCCGCGCCCCTGGGTCTCACGGGCCTGGATCTTGCCGGCCACCGTGCCAATGTCGAAGGGAATCTCAGGGATCAGGATCACATCCGCCCCACCGGCGATGCCCGCATGCAAGGCGATCCAGCCGGCATCGCGCCCCATGACCTCGACCACCATCACCCGGCGGTGCGATTCGGCCGTGGTGTGCAGCCGCCCGATGGCCTCGGTCGCGACCGACACGGCGGTATCGAAGCCGAAGGTGAACAAGGTCCCGTCCAGATCGTTGTCGATGGTCTTGGGCACGCCCACCACCGGCAGACCCAGATCGCAAAACCGCTGGGCGATGCGCAAGGAACCGTCTCCGCCGACGGCGATCAGGGCATCGCCGCCGACCTCCCGAAAGCGCGCCAGCACCTCGGCTGACACGTCGGTCAAGATCACCTCGTCACCCTGCGGAATCGGATACTCAAAGGGATTGCCCTTGTTGATGGCGCCCAGGATGGTGCCGCCCAAGTGGGCGATGCCGCGCACCCGATCGCGATCCAGCGGGATCAGCCCATCGGGATCACCACTGCGCAGGCCTTCATAACCGTAACGGATACCCGTCACCCGCCAGCCCCGGTTCAGCGCCCCCAGGGTCACGGCGCGGATCACGGCGTTGAGTCCCGGCGCATCACCGCCGCCGGTATTGATGAGCAGATGCATGCTGTCCTCCGGGGTATGCGGACCTCTCAATCCAGACCCTTGAATTTCTGAAACAAGCCTTGGTGCGCGACCACTACGGCACACATGGAATTATTTGCAAAACGCTGTCCTCAAATTGCAACAATCAGGCTATTTTTCAATGCCTTGTGTCGCAATCGGGCCGACCATGAAGCATTGATCGCTCACCGCTTGCAATTCTTCATGTGCCCCGGATATCGTATCTTGGCCTTCGGCATGATCGCACCGCAAGGCATCTTCCACCTCCTTCATCGTTAACCCATAATCCACAGGGTATCCGCAATGAAACTGAAATCCCTCTCCGTCCTCGGCCTGTTGGCCGCCGCCCCCATGGCTTCCCAGGCCGCCATGGTCGAAATGAATGAAACCGAGATGTCCGCAGTGAATGGTCAGGCCATGCTAAGCGGCCATTTGTTCGATTACTCCGCCTCGTTCGCTTGGAATCCTTCCTATTCCGCGCCGGACTACGATGTGACCCACACGGCCGTTCTGGGCGGTGTGCAGCGGGACTCCTCGTTTTCCGTGGGTTGGGAAATATTCCCCAGCTGGACCTTCGGAGTCACCGGCAAATACTCTGATACTCCCTATTACACCAAGTCGGGCAGCGCCAACTGGGATCCGATTGATTTCGGCTGGAGCAATACCCGCACCTTCCGCTTGAAGTAAAGTCCTCCATGAAACGCCGCCGCTCAAGCCTGGACAAGGACCCAAGCGGATCCTTAATCCATTTGGTGAAAAATACATTTCCACCTCCAAGTCCTGGGGCAACTAAAGCGGCTTAAAGGTTTCAAGGATCATAATTTTCAAGATCAAGCTCGATCAGGCCGGCGCTCCGAAGGCGCCGGTCTTTTTTTGCCGAAACCAGGCGCGCTGAACGCGTCATCCACGCCCGCGCCGCGTTCTGCTGCTGGGCCCCGCCTGCAGCAGGATCGTGCGCAGGCTGGCCACGCCTTTAGTCGAAGACATCGAAGATCACATCCGCCACGATTGCGCCCGCAATGGCGACCAGCACCAGATCCGTTCCGCACACCAGCCATTCATAGCCTTCATGGTGGGGCAGGCCGCGCAGCACAGGGCCCGGCACCGCCTGCCGGGCGATCCCCGGCGGCAACGGCTTGCCGCGTGCCAGATTGCGGCGAATGCCGGGCGGCAGCGGCGATCTGCCTGTCAGTTGATGCATCAATACCAGACGCCGCACCGCATCGCGATCGATAGCGGCCCGCATCAGGTCGTCGGCTGCATGCTCCGCCACCGACTCATGGCCGTGGCCCATTTCCGCACGGCGGGGGTCTGCCCGCTGAGCGCCGGATTTCCCCGCGCCGTCATGCGCTTGCGGTTCACCGGATTTCAGCTGCGACGGCGCGCCCTTGTCTGCCGTTCGCCCCTTGCCTTCGGGTGGCTCCGCATCGGCTGTCGGGACACCTAAGGTCAAGGCCATCAACACCAGGATATAACCCAAGTTTGCGTCGCGTCGCATCACGCATCCCTCAGGAAACAACCGCCAGGGGTTCCGCCATTGTCGGGGCCGCGGGAAAGATTTCCGCATAGGCTGTCCAGATGGCGCAGGTCACGACCGGGCCCAGGACAAGAAAGCCGAGCCCCATGGGGATCATGGCCAACACCCCCAGAATCGTCATGATGAGGCCGAACAGGAGCAGCGCCGCCCAGTTGATCCAACAGGCCTTGAGGCTGCTCTGCATGGCTTCAAGCGGCGCCTGGCGCCCCTCCATGACCAATGGAACGGCGAAGAACAGCGCAGCGGAAAGCAGGACATGCAGCGTCATCATCAGCGGAATGCCGAGCAGGGCGCCCAGGCCCATGCCGACCAAGGCGCCGCCATCGCCGTGCATCATGCCCATGCCCAGCATGGATCCGCCGATGAACACCGCACCGATGCCCATGATCAGTATGTTCACCCCAAGCGAAACCGCCCCCAGCACCAGCAGGTTATTCAGGACGGCATTGCGGGAGAATGGCTCGAACAGGATGCCGACGGCGAAATCCTCACCCTGGGCGGCCCGCTTGGCGGCTTCCAGGGCGCCGGCGCCGAGTACCGGGCCAATGAGCGCCACAATGAGCGAGCCGACCCAGGGGAGCATGCTCAGCACCACAATGATGGCCAGGAAAGCCAGCATCAGCAGGATCCAGAGACCCGGCAGACGCATGAAGCGCGTCCATCCGGTCTGGATCCAGGCAATCCCCTGGCCCGTTTCAACACGTTGTATGTCCATCGCTCGGTACTCCCCGCCCATGGGCCCGCGCCCGGAAATAAGACCTCGAGTGCATTATCCACGGGACGTGGCGGCGCACCAGCATTTCCAGATGACGAGGCGATAATGGACGGCTTGAGCTGATGGGGGGACATCCTGGGACGCCACGCGGCGGCAATGCCACGCAGCGCCCCAAGGATAGACGGAAGATCAGGGGGTGAACTGGGCCGTGCGGGGCGCGGCCGCAGTGTCCTGCTGAGCGGGGAGGGTTGGGGCGATCTGGCCCGTGTAATCGTGGGCATAGCCGCTGGGCTTTTCATCCTTGCCCGTGTCCACCGTCACCTCGGCGCTGGTTTCCACCCGCAGCGGGACATTCTCGCGCGGGTCGGTGATGCGGATGCGGACGGGAACGCGCTGAGTCACCTTCACCCAGTTACCGGTCGCGTTCTGCGGTGGCAGCATGGAAAACGCCGTGCCGCTGCCGGGTCCGATGTTCTGAACCACGCCATGGAACACTTCGCCGGGATACATGTCCACGCGGATTTCTGCCGTCTGGCCCGGCCGGATGCGCACCAGCTCGGTTTCCTTGAAATTGGCATAGACCCAGTATTCATCGCTGCAGACGATACTGAACAGCGGCCGGCCGGGCTGGACCAGTTCGCCGGGACGCAGGCTGAGGTTGGCGATGCGTCCATTGCAAGGCGCTTCCAGGTGGGTATGCGTCAGATCAAGCTGGGCCTTTTCCAGGAAGAGCTTGGCTTCCTTCAAGCGTTCGTTGTCCTCGCCCGGTGAGCCCCGCATGATCGTGGCCTGACGCAAATGCGCCTCCGCCGCGGCCAGGCCAGCCCGGGCGCTGGATAGCCCTTCCTGCGCAGAGTCGGCTGCTGATTTGGGCACCGAGTTCTGGGCGCTCAGATTGAACACCCGCTTTGACTGCAGTTCGGCCATGTGCAACTGGGCGCGGCGCAACGCAATCTCGGCCTGGGCGGCGGCAATCCCAGCCTCCCCGGCATCGATGGACTGGCGCGCCTGAATGATCTTGTTTTCGGCCTGTGCCAACTGGATGCGGAACGGCTGGTCGTCGAGCTGCGCCAGCAACTGACCGGCCTTCACCAGCGCGTGGTCGTCCACCGCCACCTCGACCGCTTCACCCGGGACCTGCGCTGCAACGCTGATCACGTTGGCCCGCACATAGGCGTCGTTCGTTTTGGGGAAATGATCGCGATAATCACCGTACCAATGCATACCAAAGGCCGTGCCGGCCAGAATCCCAATCCCCAGGATCGCCCAAAGGATGCGCATGATATCTTCAACCTCCTGAAAAGGGCGCCCACCAATTGGAGCACCCGGATTTATCGTGATTGGACTGATCGCCCATCAATGCATGGCAGAAAGATCAAGTCCCTTGCCACTGTCGCGCATCAGCAACACCAGCGGACACAAGGCAAGCATCGCCACGGTGATGAACCAGAAATCATTGACGAAAGCGACCATGGTCGACTGCTTGCCCAACTCCGCCGCCAGGGCATAGGGCGCCAGGGGATGGTCGATGTTCATGCCCTTGCTGGCCAGGAATTCGTGCACCGCAGGGTTGTAGGGATTGAGATGTCCACCCAACTGGTTCCATTGAACCTGGGTGTTGCGCGAGAGCAACGTTGTCACCAGCGAAATGCCGATGGAACTGCCGATGGTGCGCGCCAGATTGAACAGCGTGGAGCCCTGGTCGGATGTGCCCTCGGGAATGGTGTCGAAGGCGATGGTGGCCAGCGGGACGAATACCATGCCCAGTCCAACGCCCTGAATCATGCCCGGCACCACGGCCCACCAGGGACTGATGAACAGGTTGTAATGGCTCATCATCAAGGAGCCGCCCGCCATGATGAAGATGCCCAGTGCAACCAGGGTGCGTGCCCCGATGCGCTTGATATTGGGCGCCACGATGGCCATGGTGACTGCATTGCACAGGGCGCGGGGCGCCATGATCAGGCCCGTGGTGGACGAGGGATAACCCAGCAGCTCCTGCAACAGGATGGGCTGCAGCACAATGGTGCCAAACAAACCCAGGCCGAAGCACATCATCAGGAACGAGGCCGTGGCGAGATTGCGATCCCGCAACAGGCTGAGCTGCAACACCGAATCGGATCGGGTCCAGGCGCGTACACAAAAAACCGTCAGCGTGACAATCGCCAGCACCGTTCCATAGATGATGATGTCCGACTCGAACCAGTTTTCATGGTTGCCCTGGTCGAGCACGTATTGCAGCGCGCCGATGCCGAGCACCATGCAGAAGGCGCCGAACAGATCGATGCGATCGCGGCGATGTTTCGTGTCGGGCAGCACGGCATAGCACAACAGGATGTTGACGATGCCCACCGGCAGGTTGATGTAGAACACCCAGCGCCAGTCCCAGTGCTCGGTGATGTAGCCACCGAGGGTCGGCCCCAGCGCGGGTGCCATCAGCACGCCGATGCCGAAAATGGCCATGGCCTTGCCGCGTTCCTTGGCGGGAAAGGTATCCAGCAGCGTGGATTGGGACAGCGGGATGACCGGCGCGCCGAAAACGCCCTGCATGATGCGGAAAATCACCATTTCGGTCAGATTTTGCGCCTGTCCGCACAGCCCCGAACTGATCACGAAGCCGATGATGCTGAACAGGATCACGTTGCGCCGGCCAAAGCGATTGGCCAGATAGCCGCTGAGCGGGATCATCACCGCTTCGGCGACGATATAGGAGGTGAGCACCCAGGTGATCTGTTCGGAGGTCGCGCCCAGCGAGCCCATCATGTGCGGCAGGCTGACGTTCACGATGGTCATGTCGAGGATGACCATCAGGGTGCCCAGCATCACGGCGACCGTGACAGGCCAAGGCGAAGCGCTGCCCCGAGGGGGAGCGGCGGTCAATGCATCCATGCAACAAACTCGCAGCAATACAGTGGGCGGCCTTGAATCCCAAGGATCAAGCCGTGAAGTTGGGGGCATTGTAGGCGCGTGAGGGGCTTACGCCAAGAGGTGGGATATTCGTGCGTCTCAATCCGCAATGCGCAGCGAGTAATCAACCGCCTGCACATGTTTGGTCAAACTGCCGATCGAGATTCGGTCAACGCCCGTGGCCGCAATTCCGGCGACATTTTCCAATGTGATGCCGCCCGAGGCTTCCAGTTCAGCCTGGCTTCCCAGCGCATCGCGCAAAGCCACCGCCCGGCTCAAGTCGGCCAAGTCAAAATTGTCCAGCAGGATGGCCTTAACTCCAAGCGCCAAGGCCTCGTCCAACTGTGCCAGCGTTTCCACCTCCACCTGCAAGGGGAGTTCGGGATGCCGCACGCGTGCCGCCTGAACCGCCGCTGCGATTCCCCCGGCTGCCGCAAGGTGGTTTTCCTTCACCAGCATCGCGTCGAACAAACCCAGCCGCTGGTTGTGCCCCCCGCCGCAGCGCACCGCGTATTTCTGCGCCAGCCGCAATCCCGGCAAGGTCTTGCGGGTATCGAAGATGCGCGCCCGCGTGCCGATGATCGCATCCACGTAGCGCCGCGTCAGGGTGGCGGTCCCGGAAAGGGTTTGCAGGAAGTTGAGGGCCGTGCGCTCCCCTGTCAAAAGCTGCGGCGCGGGCCCGGCAAGCTCACAGACCACCTGATTCGGTGCCAACCGCTCCCCTTCATCAGCCGCCCAGCGCACCTGAATCGTTGGAGCCAGCGCGCCGAATACCGCATCGAACCAGGGCCGACCGCACAGCACGGCGCTCTCCCGGCAGATCAACCGGGCTTTCACGGCCTGATTCGGCACCAAGGCAGCCGTCGCATCCCCTGGCCCCACATCCTCCGCCAGCGCCATGCGCACAGCGGCCAGTACCACGGAATGATCGGGAAGCGTGATCTGCATGGCTTGAACCCTGCGCGGCCAGCGGAAAAACCGCCAGTCTAGCGGGCGAGCCCCCCGGGTGCGAATCTTGTGTGAGGCCGAACGCAAGCCTGACGCGGGGATGCGGCGAGGAAAAAAACACTGTGGGAAACGGCTGATACACTGGCAACGCAGGCGCCCACGATCCGGCAACAGCGAGGCCCATCCCCATGACCCAACAGGCTCATCCCGAGGCTCACTTGCTCGGCGACATCGGCGGTACCCACACCCGCCTCACGCTCTACCGAGACGGCCGGTTCGGTTCCATCGGCCGCTATCGCAACAACGAGTTCCCCGATCTGAGCGATGTGGTGCGCCACCATCTCGCGATCCATGGCCTCACGCCACCGCACAGCGCCGCCCTGGCCGTGGCCGGGCCGTTGGAGCGGGACGGTTCGGTCACCCTGACCAACCGCGGCTGGCATCTCGCGCCCGCAGCGCTCACCGCAGCACTGGGCGTGGAGACGGTGCGCCTGTTCAACGATTTCACGGCGCAAGCCTTGGGCATCCCTCATCTCGCCGCCGAGGAATGCGTGCAGTTGACCGGCAGCGATCCCTGGCCGCATGCGCCCCAAGCCGTGATCGGGCCGGGCACCGGCCTGGGCGTTTCCGGATTGCTGCCCTGCGGGGAACGCTGGCTCGCCTTGGCGGGCGAAGGCGGTCACGCCACCCTGGCGCCGGCCGATGAACGCGAAAGTGCCCTGCTCGACAGCTTGCGGCGGGCCTGGGGGCATGTATCGGCCGAACGGCTGGTGAGCGGGCCGGGCTTGCTGGCGCTCTACAACCACCTTGCCGCGGAAGCGGGGGCGCCGCCCCTGAATACCCCCCCGGAGGTGACCACACGGGCGGGCCAGGATCCCCTTGCGGATACGGCGCTCGGGTTTTTCTTTGCTTTCCTGGGCACTGTGGCCGGCAATCTCGCCCTGACCCTGGGCGCGCGCGGCGGCATATTCCTGTGCGGCGGCATCCTGCCGGGACTCGAGGCGCCCTTGCGGGCCTCGGCATTCCGGGAACGCTTCATCGCCAAGGGCCGGTACCGGGATTATCTCGACGCCATTCCTGTCTATCTGGTGACCGCCCCGGACACTGCGTTCCGGGGCTTGGCCAGCGTTCTTTGAATCAGGGGAGCGCGCCGGCTCTCCCCATCCACCCCGCCGGGATGGTGGGGAGAAAAGTGCGCCCCTTGACCCCGATCGTCGTTATCCACAGATCCGACCCTCTGCCGGATCAGGCGGTGACCTGTTCCAGCGCAGCGGTCAGATAGGGCGGCAGCACGAAGGCGGCCTGGTGCATCTCCGCCGAGTAATAACGGGTGGCAAAGGCGGGCCGCCGGGCCGCTTCCAAGCGCATGGGGCGGATCAGCCCATCCTTGCAGGCCATGGTGGCGCTCCACCAGCCGGAGGGATAGACCGGCTGCGGATAGTGCAGGGTCTTGACTTCCGTGAACCCGGACCGGCGCAGCGCGCCGTGTACGCTGCACAACAAATCGACGTGATAGAGCGGTGACTCGCTCTGCTGGACGATCAGGCCACCCGGCGCCAGCACGCGATGCACATCGCGATAGAACGGCTCGGAGAACAGGCCCTCGGCCGGCCCCACCGGGTCGGTGCTGTCCACGATCACCACATCCACGGAGGCTTCCGGCGCGTTGGCGAACCAAGCAATCCCGTCCTCGAACAGCAACTGCGCCCGCGGGTCGCCGTTGGCCTCGCACAGCTCCGGAAAATACCGTTCGGAGAGCCGGGTCACGCGCTCGTCAATTTCCACCTGCAACGCCTGCTGAACCCCCTCGTGGCGCAGCACCTCACGCAAGGTCCCGCAATCCCCGCCGCCGATGACCACCACCCGGCGCGGCGCGGCATGGTTGAAGAGCGCCGGATGGGCCATCATTTCGTGGTACAGGAAATTGTCGCGCTGGGTCAGCATCACGCAGCCATCGATAACCATCAGATGGCCGAAGGTCTCGGTGTCGTAGATCTCGATGTGCTGGTAGGCGGACTGCTCATCGTGCAGTTTGGCCTTGATTTTCAGGCCAAAGGCGCTGCCGCCCGGCTCGTAGAATTCGGTGAACCAGTTGGTATCCACGCTCATGGGTCCCTGGGGTGGTGTATCGGACGGCCGATTATAGCCCTGCCCTGTGACCATCCATATTGCAGCGTCATGGAAGATCGCTTTACCCGGCCCGCGCGAATCTTTTAGGCTTGCCTTCATCTCACCCTCAGCCCCGTTGGTTTTCCATGACCCCAGACACCGCGCCCGACCACGCTCGCCAGCTCTACAACGTACCGGAATGGAGCGAGGGCTATTTCGATGTGGATGAGCGCGGCCAAGTCGTCGCCCTGCCGCTGCGGAATCCGGCGCGCGGGCAAGTCCCCCTGCCGGAACTGGCTCAGCGGATGACCCAGTCGGGCCTGAACCTGCCCATCTTGGTGCGCTTCTCCGACATCCTGCACGATCGCGTCGATACCCTGTGCGGCGCCTTCGACCGGGCCATCGCCCAACATGGCTACGGCGGACGCTATACCGCCGTGTATCCCATCAAGGTCAACCAGCAACGCACCGTGGTGGAGGAAATCATCCGCCACGGCGGCGAGCGCGTGGGCCTGGAGGCCGGCAGCAAACCCGAACTCATGGCCGTGCTGGCCCTGGCCCGCCCCGACAGCCTGATCATTTGCAATGGCTACAAGGATCGCGACTACATCCGCCGCGCCCTGATCGCACGCCGCTTGGGACTGCGCGCGGTGATCGTGATCGAGAAACCTTCGGAACTGGCCACCGTCATCCGGGAATCGGCGCAACTGGGCGTGCGGCCGCTGCTCGGGGTGCGGGTGCGACTGGCGAATCTTGGCAGCGGCAACTGGCAGAACACCGGCGGGGAGAAATCCAAGTTTGGCCTCTCGGCCACGCAGGTCCTGGCCTGTGTCGAGCAACTGGAGGCGGCCGGCCTGCGCGATTGCCTGCAACTGCTGCACTTCCACATGGGCTCCCAGATGGCCAACGTGCGCGACATCCGCCGCGGCCTGACCGAAGCCGCGCGCTACTTCACCGACCTGCATCAGCTCGGCGCGCCGCTGCGCTATGTGGACGTAGGCGGTGGGCTGGCCGTGGATTACGAGGGCACCCGCTCGCGCAGTGCCTGCTCGATGAACTATTCGGTGACGGAATACGCCAATGCGGTCGTTCATGTCCTGAAGGAAACCTGCCAGGCCCATGGCCTGCCCGAGCCGGACCTCATCACCGAGGCGGGGCGCGCCATGACCGCCCATCACGCCCTGCTCATCACCCAGGTCATCGACATGGAAACGCCCCATGTCGACCCCGAGGCCCTGATGCCCCCGCCCGCCGACGCCCCGCCCCTGCTCCATGACCTGTGGCAGGGTTACGCCCAGCTCGACGCGGCGGCGCCGGTGGAACTCTTCCATGATGCGGTGCACTGGGTGTCCGAGGCCCAGGCCATGTACACCCATGGTGTGCTGGACTTGCCGCAGCGGGCCTATGCCGAACACGTCTACACTGCCCTGTGCCAGCGCCTGCAAGGCCGCCTCGATCCCAAGCGCAGCAGCCACCGGGAAATCCTGGACCAGTTGGAAGAGAAACTGGCCGTCAAGTATTTCTGTAACTTCTCGCTGTTCCAGTCGCTGCCCGATGTGTGGGCCATCCAGCAGATCTTCCCCGTGATGCCGCTGCAGCGCCTGGGCGAGACGCCCACGGTGCGCGGGGTGATCCAGGATCTGACCTGCGATTCCGACGGCTGCATCCGCCAATATGTCGATCGGGAAGGCCTCTCGCCCACCCTGGCGCTGCATGCAGTGGCCGAGCGGGAAACCTATCTGGTGGGTTTTTTCATGATTGGCGCCTATCAGGAGATTCTCGGTGACATGCACAACCTGTTCGGGGATACCGACGCCGTCAACGTGGAACTGGATGGTCAGGGTGGCTATCGGCTGGTGGCGCCCGAACGGGGGGACAGCGCCGACCAGTTGCTGGCCTATGTGCACTTCGCGCCCGACCAGCTCGCCATGGCCTATCGCGAGAAAATCACCCGCGCCGAACTGGAACCCGCCCAGGCGGAGGCCTTTATCGCCGAACTGACCGCCGGGCTCTACGGCTCCACCTATCTGCAGCGCTGGCCATGAAATGAGCGCGACGACCGGCTTCATCGGCCTGGGCGCCATGGGACTATCCATGGCGCGCAACCTGCACCGTGCCGGCCACCTGCACGCCGTGTGGAACCGTACGGCGAGCAAGGCGCAGGCCCTGGCCGCCGAAACCGGCTGTATCAGCGCCGCCGATCCGGTCGACCTGGCGCGGCGCTGTGAAGTGCTGGTGCTCTGTGTGTCGGCGGATGACGATGTGCTGGACCTGATCGCGACGCTGACCCCCGCGCTGCGATCGGGGCAGATCATCCTGGACTGCTCCACCGTGGCGCCGGCCACCGCCCGCAAGGCAGCGGAACAAGTACGCTCTTGCGGCGTGGATTTCCTGGATTGCCCCGTCTCCGGCGGTGTGGAAGGGGCGCGGCAGGGCAGCCTGGTGACCATGGTGGGCGGCGAACCCGCCACGCTGGAACGTGCCCGGCCCATGCTCGCGGCCATGACCCGGCAGATCACCTGGATGGGGCCGGTGGGCGCGGGGCAGGCCACCAAGGCGGTGAACCAGATCATGGCTGCGGGCATCGCCGCGGCGGTGACCGAAGCCCTCGCGTTGGGGGCGGCGGCCGATTTGCCGCTGGCGCGGGTCATCGAGGTGGTGAGCGGCGGGGCCGCAGGCAACTGGTTCCTCAACCAGCGCGGCCCCACGATGATCCAGGACCGCTTCGAAACTGGCTTCAAGATCGCCCTGCATGACAAGGATCTGGCCATTTGCCAACAGCTTGCGGCGGATTGCGGCGGTGACCTGCCGATGGTGGATGCCGTGCGTGATGACTATGCCGCACTGATGGCCGCGGGCTTTGGCGATGAGGACATCTCCGCTCTCTACCGGCGCAAACGCGCGCTGTTCGGCAATCAAGCCTCGGTCGTAGTAAAGTCGTCTCATGCCGAATGACCGCCCGACGCTGACCCTCGAGAAAATCGACCAGACACAGCGCATCGCCGTCGCCGGGCCCTGGCGATTGCGTCATCTCTCGGGCTCCTTGAGCGCCATCCGCAAGCAATTGGCGAAATTCGGGAAAAATCCCGATGTCCAGTGGAATCTGGAAGGCGTGGAGGGGCTGGACAGCACCGGCGCGCTGCTGCTGTGGAAACAATGGGGTCAACGCCGGCCGGCGATTCTGACCCTGCGCCCCGAACATGAGCCCCTGTTTCAACGGCTGGAACAGCTTCCCCCACCCTTGAAGCGCCCGCAACGCAATCCCCTGGGGCCCGTCATCCGCCTGGGCGACACCATCCTGAACGGGCTCAAGCACCTCAGCGAAATCGTGATCCTGATGGGACGGCTGACGCTGGAAACGCTGAGCCTGCCGGCCCAGCCGGCCCGGATCCCGCTACGTGAAATATCCGCCAATATCCACAAGGCGGGCGGACGGGCGCTGCTGATTACGGGCCTGGTGGGACTCTTGATCGGCATCGTGATGAGCTATCTCTCCGCGCTGCAACTGCGCTTGCTGGGGGGGGAGCGCTTCATCGTCAACCTCATGGGCCTTGCGGTGACGCGCGAACTTGGCCCACTGCTGGCTGCCATCCTCATTGCCGGCCGTTCCGGTTCGGCCATGACGGCGGAACTTGGCGTGATGCGGCTCACCCAGGAAATCGATGCGCTGACGACCATGGGCATCTCGCCCTTCAAACGCGTCTTGCTGCCCAAGGTGATCGCACTGGGACTCGCCATGCCTCTGCTGGCCTTCTGGACCATGGCGGCCGGCATCTTCGGCGGCATGCTGGTGGCCAAAAGCGAGCTGAACATCACCTTCGGACAGTTTCTCAGCGATCTTCCCAGCGCCATTCCCATCGTCACCTACTGGATCGCCCTCCTCAAATCGATCGCCTTCGGCCTCGTGATCGGGCTGGTGTCGTGCCACTTCGGCCTGCGCATCAAGCCGAATACCGAAAGCCTGGGCCAGGAAACCACCAATGCCGTGGTCACCGCCATCACGCTGGTGATCCTCACCGATGCCATTTTTGCCATCACCCTGCGTGATGTGGGATGGTTCGAATGAGCACGGAAATGCCCCCGGTCATCGAGATGCGCGGTATCGTCACCCGTTTCGGCGGCCACACGGTGCACGAAGGCATTGATCTCGAGCTGCGCCGGGGCGAGGTGCTAGGGCTGGTCGGCGGGTCGGGTTCCGGCAAGACGACCTTGTTGCGGGAAATGATCGGCCTGCAACGTCCGAGCAGCGGGGAGGTACGGGCTTTCGGGGAATCCCTGCGTGATGCCCGCGGGCAGCGCCATGCAGCGCTGCGTGAGCGTTGGGGGGTGTTGTTCCAGCACGGCGCCCTGTTCACCGCGCTCACAGTGGCCGACAATATCGCCCTGCCGCTGCGGGAATTGCGCGTCCTGGATGAACCCCTCATCCGCGAACTGATCCGGCTCAAGCTGGCCATGGTGGGTCTCAAACCCGAGGATGCCAACCGTTACCCGGCCGAGCTCTCCGGCGGCATGGTCAAGCGCGTGGGCCTGGCCCGTGCGCTGGCACTGGACCCGGAGCTGCTGCTGTTGGATGAGCCGACTTCCGGCCTCGATCCGGTGGCGAGCGAGTTGTTTGTCGACCTGATCGCCGAATTGCGCAGCGCCCTGGGGCTGACGGTGGCCCTGGTGACTCACGACTTGGACACCTTGGTCGATCTGTGCGATCGCATCGCCGTTCTGGCTGATCGCAGACTCGTCGCCATCGGGACACTGGATGAAGTGGTCGCCTGCGATCATCCCTTCATTCAGGCCTATTTCCATGGCCACCGCGGTGGTCGCATCGTCAACAAAAGG
>Ga0209851_1000032_pt1 | contig 64459 bp, 69 predicted proteins | sample GWRWT4_14Oct14_FD_187195 | JGI IMG/M metagenome (GOLD analysis project Ga0209851, IMG submission 187195) | Sand microcosm microbial communities from a hyporheic zone in Columbia River, Washington, USA - GW-RW T4_14-Oct-14 (SPAdes) (version 2) | ecosystem: Engineered > Artificial ecosystem > Sand... | reverse complement strand
TCAGGTTTGTCCATTGACCCCCTCCCGGCCTCCCCCTTTCAGGGGGAGGAGGATGGTAGCGGCATATGCCTCCCTCCCCCTGCAAGGGGGAGGGCTGGGGTGGGGGTCCACTTTTATAGAGAGCTGGATGGCTTACAGGCCGATTCAACCTAATGTCATGCTGCTCTAAACTTCCGCCCAGCCGCGCAGCAGGTTGGAATAGATTTTCGACAGGCCGTCAAATTCCGGGCATTTTCCGTCGCGTTTGAAAATGTGGCGGCGCACGCGATCCAGCTCGAACAATGTCTCGCGCTGGCCCGCATCGCGTATGTAGCTCTGCACCCAGCCGACAGCGGCGTCGCGCACGCCCCCGGTGATCTGCATCACGCGGTGCAGGCTGCCCGAGGGATAGAACAGGGCCTGACCGGCTTCCAGTTTAAACACCTGTTCACCGGCGCTGGTTTCGATGACCAGTTCACCGCCCTCGTAACTTTCAGGCGGGCTCAGAAATATTGTAAAGGAAATATCGGTCCGCACGGCATCCTGACCGGGCGCCGTCAGCCGCATCAAGGCATCGTCCACATGGCTGCCATAGGACATGCCCGTTTCGTAACGGTTGAACAGCAGGGGACAAAACCGCCTGGGAAACATGGCTGTTGCAACAATATGGTGCGCGGAAATCTGGGCCAGCAGTTTCTGTTGCAGCGCCGCCACTTCGGGATTGCCAGGGGCAATCTGCAAATTATTCTTCACCTGGCTGGCATGCCAGCCAGCGGTTTGCCTGCCGTCACGATATGTGCTGCTGGCCAGTACCGCGCAGGTTTCTGCAAGCAGCGCATCCGGCAGCAAATCCGCAATACACAAGATCATATTATTTATCTTTCCGCCCGAATTTCGACTAGATTTAGCGCCATGTTATTCCATTCAATGAGGCAATGCACGGCCATGACGCAAAATAAAACCAGGATATGGTTCGGTTTCGGCAGCTCCCTGCTGCTTGCAGGCAGCACCCTTCCCGCCATCGCGGCTGCAGACAAGGCCGAAGCGGCGGTGCCTGCCGCGCATGCGCAGCATTTGAATGAGCCCAGCGCGACACAGGGCGGAGAGGGCGGAGAGGCCGGCTATACGCATGAGGATCCCGATCAGGTTTTTGCGGTTAATCTGCTGCTGTCAAAAGGGCATCTGCACATTGCGCACGAAATGGCCGGTGTGGGCCGCTGGGATATCGCTGCGGCGCATGCCCAGCACCCGGCGGCGGAAACCTATGATAAGCTGCGCCCTGAGCTGAAAAAGCGCAATGCGGCGCCTTTTGAGGCGGAACTTGACCTGCTGGTCGATGCGATCACTGAGAAAAAGCCCCGGGAAGAGGTGCGTCAGGCCTATGAGTCGGTCATTGCCAAAATTGACGCCGCACTGGGCAAGATCGAGTCAGCCAAGGGCGTTTCACCCGCATTTATCATGAGCTCGGCTATGGCCCTGTTAAAGCAGGCGAGCGCTGAATATGTCATCGGTGTCTCTGAAGGCAAGGTGGTCAATTTACAGGAATATCAGGACGCCAACGGTTTCGCCTGGGTGGCTGACCAGAGAATCGCCTCGCTGGATCCGGCCTCGCCCGGTCTGGATGAGGTGCGCGCTCTGCTGGCAAAACTCAAATCCTTATGGTCTGCCTCGGCCGAAATGGGATCAGTTGTGGCGCCAGAGACGGATTTTCTCGGAACAATCTCCCGCATCGAACTGAAAGCGGGTAAAATAAAATAATTTCTGCCCGTTTCGAGGCATTGCCCTGTAAAAGCCGTCCATGAACAATCAGACCGCACTGCCGCGCTGCCTGTTACAGGTCATTCCTTCGCTGGATGCCGGTGGGGCGGAGCGGGCCTGCCTGGATATGGCCGCCGTTGTGCGCCAGCAGGGGGGGCGCGCGCTGGTTGCCACCTCTGGCGGCAGAATGGCGCAGGAACTGGCGGGCCTGGGAGGCGAGATTGTCATCATGCCGGCGGCCAGTAAAAATCCGCTGGTGATGCTGGCCAATATATTCCGGCTTGCCGTATTGATCCGTAGACAGAAGATTGATCTTGTGCATGCGCGTTCCCGCGCCCCGGCATGGAGCGCCTGGGCGGCGGCCCGGATAACCGGCGTGCCGCTGGTAACGACCTTTCACGGTTTTTATGGCGCCGGAAATGCGTTGAAGCGATTTTACAACAGCATCATGCTGCGGGGTGAAAAAGTCATTGCCGGATCACACTTCATGGCGGAACATATCACTGCCATTTATCATCCGCCGCCGGATCGCATTGCCGTCATTGCGCGCGGCATTGATGTGCAGCGCTTTGATCCAGCCAGCCTTGATCCCGCCCGCGTGGCGGCCCTGCGCCGGGAATGGAAAATTCCCGAAGCGGCGCGGATCATCCTGCTGCCCGCGCGGCTGACAAGGTGGAAGGGCCAGCTTTTATTCATCGAGGCGCTGGCAAGGCTGAACCACGCAGATGTGATTGGCATTCTGTGCGGCGATGCGCAGGGCCGCGATGGCTATGAACAGGAAATCCGGGCTGCGGCGCGTCATTTTGGCATTGAAGCGCAGATCCGCCTTACCGGCAATCTTGCGGATATGCCCGCAGCCTATGGCGCCGCGCACAGTGTGGTGTCCGCGTCCAGCGATGCCGAGGCGTTCGGCCGGGTTCCGGTTGAAGCCATGGCCATGGGCTGTACGATTGTGGCAGCCGATCATGGCGGCGCGGCGGAAACGCTGCGTCCCGGCAAGGACGGGCCGGCCTTTGGCATAATGTTTCCACCGGGGGATGTGGGGGCGCTGACCCGGGCGCTGGCGCTGGCGCTGGCGGCCCCGCGCGGCGGCGCGCCGGAACAGGCGGCGGCAGCGCGCGCGCATGTTCTGGCGCATTATTCCACCGCACGCATGTGTGCGCAAACCCTGGCGCTATACCGCGCGGTGCTGGCCAGGCCATGAAGCGCATCCTGGTCATCAAGCTTGGCGCGCTGGGCGATTTTGTTCTGGCAATGGGGCCGTTCCAGGCGATACGCGCGCATCATCCGGAGGCGCAGATCACGCTGCTGACCACGCCCGCTTTCGCCGCCATGGGCGAAGCCTGCGGATATTTCAATAGGGTCTGGCCGCATGGCCGTCCGGCGAAAAGGGATCTTGCCGGTCTGTGGCGGCTGTTTCGTACACTGCGCGCAGGACAGTTCGAGCGGGTCTATGATCTGCAAACCTCGACCCGCTCCAGTTTATACCGGAATTTCTTGCCTGGAGCCGAATGGTCCGGCATTGCCGCTGGATGCAGCCATCCGCATCGCAACCCGAAGCGCGATTTCATGCACACGCTGGACCGGCAGGCCGAACAATTGGCCCTGGCCGGAATTTCCCCGGTGCCCCAGGCCGATCTGTCCTGGGCGCAGGCGGACCTTGGCGGCTTTAACCTGCCGCCAGCGGGTGCTTATGCGTTGCTGGTTCCCGGCGGCTCCGCGCATCGGCCCGCCAAGCGCTGGCCGGTGGAATTTTACGGAGAAATCGCACACTGGCTGCATAATCAGGGGATTCTGCCGGTGATTCTGGGGGCCGGGGCGGAGGAGATACGGCTTGCCGACGCCATTGAGGCGCTGTGCCCGGCTGCCGTCAGTTTTGTAGATCGCACCAGCTTTATCGAAATCATCGCCCTGGCCAGGGGCGCGCGATGGGCCATCGGCAATGATACCGGCCCCATGCATCTGATCGCTGCCGCCGGTTGCCCCGCATTGGTGCTGTTTTCCGGCGAGAGCGATCCCGCTTTATGCGCGCCGCGCGGCCAGAATGTCAGAATTTTGCGCCGCCAGCCCCTGACGGATCTTGCCGTTAGCGACGTGACAACCCATCTGAATCGTTTATAAGAGGTTTTTTTTGAGAAGATTCACTTGCGATTAAGCTGCCGGTGAATATTGTCAAATCCTGGACAATCACAAGTAAGGAGAGATTTTCATCGTACGCCGACCACTAGCAGCGCAGCCGTCCCGTGAGGGGCCGCGCGTAAATGAAGAGATTGATGTGCCCAATGTCCGGCTCATCGACGGCGAAGGCGCCCAGGTAGGCGTGGTAACCACCCGGGCGGCCATACAGGCCGCGATGGATGCAGGCCTGGATCTGGTAGAGGTATCGCCAAATGTCGATCCCCCGGTATGCAAGCTTCTGGATTATGGCCGCTTTAAATATCAGGCCCAGAAAAAGGCCAATGAAGCGCGCAAAAAACAGAAAATCGTCGAAATCAAGGAAATCAAGATGCGCCCCACCATCGACATCCATGATTATGGCGTGAAGATGAAGGCCGTGCAGCGCTTTTTCGAAGAGGGCGACAAGGTAAAAGTCACCATCCGCTTCCGGGGCCGCGAACTGTCGCATCAGGAACTGGGCATGAAACTGCTGGAACGTGTGCAGGCAGACACCACCGACACCGCGAAAGTAGAGCAATGGCCAAAAATGGAAGGCCGCCAGATGACCATGGTAATGGCCCCCAAATAACGGCAGCCGCCGGTGACAGTATCCGGAAAATTAATCAGATACTGTCACCAATTATATATCCCCCTGGCCAGATGCGGCGCAATATCAGCGCGCAGAGCAGGCCCAGCCCGCACAGGGCTGCCATGCCGGTAAAGGCACCGCTGCCAAACGCGGCATAGGCGAAACCGGATATATAGGTGACAGCCCCGATTACAATACCGGTGGAGATGGCGGCATAGACGCCTTGCGCCGTTACCGCCAGATGTCCGGGCACGGCGCGGCTGATGAACTGCATCGCAGCCAGATGGGTTGCCCCGAAAGTAAAGGCGTGCAGGCATTGCAGCAGCAGCAAAAGCCAAAGATCGGGATTTAACGCCGTCAGCGTCCAGCGCAAAATGCCTGCAAGCCCGCCCAGCGCCAGTAACGCCGCCGGACCAAAACGTGCTGTCACCCGCCCGGAAAATGCGAACAGGATAATTTCCGCAATCACCCCCAGCGCCCATAGGCCGCCGATCACTGTACTATCCAGCCCAAGACGCTGCCAGTTCAGGGTGCCAAAAGTATAATAGACCGCATGCGCCGCCTGAATACAGGAACCGGCCGCCACGAAATATAAAAACCGGCGGTCACGGCACAGGCGCAATGCTTCACGCCAATTGGCGCGCCGTGGCGGGCTGCCGGGGCTGTGCGCCGCTTCGCGCGGCAGCAACAGCGCCGCCACCACGGTGATGGCGCATCCCGCCAGAATCATCGGCAGAATCATAGCGCTCCCGGCATTTGAGAGCATAATGCCGCCTCCCATGCTGGCGGCGATAAAACTGATCGAGCCCCACAACCGCACCCGCCCGTAATCGGCGCGCCCCTGTGTCTGCTGCGCCAGCGTGAGCGTGTCAATCAGCGGCATTATGGTAGGGATGAGGGTGCTGGTCAGCAGGGTGACAAAAAAAATCGCGGCAAAGCTGTCAGCCAGCGAGAACAATAAAAAGCTGCCCCCAAGCAGAATGGAAAACAGCACAAGCTGCACCCGCCGCCGCCCTGCGCGATCGGAAGCAAAAGCAATCAGCGGTCCGGAAATCACGCGCAGCACCAGCGCCGCGCCAGTGAGCAATCCAATATCGCCCGCGCTTAACCCGCGCGCCGCAAGCCATAATGGCCAAAACGGAAGATGCACGCCCGCAACGATAAAGATTGCGAAATAATAAAACCCAAGGCGGGCGGAAGCACTCGAATTCGGCCGGGTCACAGACTCTCCCATACGCATCGGCGTCCTATTTCGCCATTGCAAAGACAGCGGGCGCCGCCTAACTTCATGCCATGACCAAAATAAAACCGCTAATTTTATTCCTGCTGGCGCTGCTGCCTATGCGCGCGCTGGCCGATGACGCAGCCAAAACGGGAACCCTGTACAAGGATCCCAATTGCGGTTGTTGTCAGGACTATGCCGAATATCTGCGCCAGAACGGCTATGCGTTGGAGGTTGTTCCTACAGATGAACTGCCGCTGCTGCGGGCCGAACACGGCATTCCGGAGGAGCTGGAAGGCTGCCACATGACGCTGATCGACGGTTATGTCATTGAGGGGCATGTGCCGGTGGCGATGATCAACCGTTTGCTGGACACGCGCCCCGCGATCAAAGGCGTCTCGCTGCCAGGCATGCCGATGGGATCGCCTGGCATGTCGGGGAAAAAGACCGGGCCGTTCACAGTGCTGGAAATTTCCGCAACAGCATCGGATGCTGAACCACGGGTTTTTGCCGTCGAGTGACCTCAGGCCGGGTAATGACAGGGCGTGGAATTGCTCAGCCCGGTGCGCAGCGCGCGGCGGCTTCCATTATGTTTTCCGCCATTATTGCAAACCCGGCGGGACAGCCGGCAAGGCGCAGGGCGCGTGCCGTCCAGACATTGCAGGTTCTGAACAGATGAAACTTTTCACGGCCTGCAAAAAAGCGGCTGTCGCCATACAGGCCCTGTCCCATGCGTATGATGCCGCCAGCCGCATTGCGTTCATAGGCATCTGAAATATACCGTGCGACCCGCGTCATCGCCGCTGCATCCAGCTGTAATGCAATGATCTGGCTATGCGGGAAACGCGCCGCCACCGGCCCGTTAAACCCCACCAGATGCAATATGCTGGGGGCTGGCCACAGCGCCGCGCCCAGCGCCTGCAACAGGCTTGGATCGCGGGTCTGGTAAAATTCCCGCTGTCCCCAGCCCACTTCCAGATATTCGCCCGGCGGCGCCTGCCGCTGTTCCGGCCACAAGCCATCGGGAATATCGCCACGCCGGATCACAAGCCCCGTATGCCAGCCATGATTGACCACATAAAGCGTGGCGGCGTGCAGCGGTGAAGTCAACATGACCAATAGCGTGAGAAGTACAATCTTGCCAAAGCCGATTTGCATCATGTCTCCCCTGGCGGGCAGCCCGTTGTAGGGCTATACGCTTAAAGCGTATTTCACCTTGACAATTATACGCTTTAGGCGTATATGCGGCCATGATTGAATTCGACCCGTGATGAAGTCTAAGTCGTTTTTTGAGCGTGTTGACGCACGCCCATCTCTCAATTTGTCACCCCGGATTTATTCCGGGGTCCAGGGCCACAAGGAAAGGCCTGAGTGTTTGACCCTGGACCCCGCAACAAGTGCGGGGTGACATTGGGGTGTAGCGATTCAATCAGATCAAAAATAATCCATGTTTGCACTTACACCTATAGGGACGGACGCGAACGCATCATTTCTCTCCGGCCCGCAAATCGAAAGGAGCGCCGCCGCTATGCGCAAAAATTCACCTAGCCCCGTCAAGACGGCCCGCCGCCCGGTCCCAAAAATTACCAGTTCCGAGCCCAAGCGCGTCAACGAGCGGACACATGTGCCAACCCAGCGAGAAATTGATCGCGCCATCAAAGAAGCCATCGACAAGCGAATTTACGCCAGGAGCGATGCCGAGATCAAACGCGCGATTGCAGACGATCCGGACACCTTCGCGCCGGATCTGCGCAAATTGCGCGCCGTCATGCCCGGCGATGTGAATGTCGCCCGCATCCGCAGCAAGTTCCGCCTTAGCCAGGCCGAGTTTGGTCAACGCGTTGGCGTGTCCGCCAGGGTGATCTCGGATTGGGAGCAATACCGCAAAAAACCCACGGCCGCGGCGCGCTCTTTATTGATTCTGCTTGACGAACTCGGAGAAACGGCGCTGCGCGCGCTCGCCAAAAGGGTGGCCTAAGATTTAGATTGAACTAAATGCTGACTAATGGCTCAATAAGCGCAATTCATATTACACATAAAGTATGGGGAGAAGCAGGCAATGGCGGCAAGCGAGAAATCGGCGCAGGTGGGCGGCGCGACATTAAAATATCTGGAGGGCGGAAGCGGGGCGCCATTGCTGGTGCTGCATGGGGAATTGGGCTTTCCCGGCTGGACCGATGCCTATGAGTCCTTGTCAAAAACCCGCAAATTGATCATTCCGCTGCATCCGGGCTTTGGCGTGAGCGATCGCATCGACTGGATCATGAATATGCGCGATCAGGCGTGTTTTTATACGCGCTTTTTGCAGGAACAGGCGCTGACGCCCATCGACGTGCTGGGCTTTTCGCTGGGCGGCTGGATCGCCGCCGAGATGGCGGTGAACAATGCAGGCCAGTTCAGACATATGGCGCTGGCGGCGCCATTCGGGATACGCCCGCCATCGGGGGAAATCCGCGATCTGTTCGCCACGCCCACCCAGAACTATATTGACGCCAGCATGTTCGATCCTGTCGGCGCGCCGGAACTGTCCAAACTGTATGGCGCGCCTGGCCCCAAGCAATATGAAATGTGGGAAGACGCCCGCGCGGAATCCGCGCGTCTGGCCTGGGCACCCTATATGTTCAATCCCAGCCTGCCGCATCTGCTGGGCGGGGTGAAAGGCCTGCCAACGCTTGTCCTGTGGGGCAAGGATGACAGGATCATCCCGGCAGGCACCGCAGATGTCTTTGCCACTGCCATTGCGGGCGCAAAGGTGGAAATGTTCGATAAATGCGGCCATATGCCGGAGATCGAAAAAAAGGATCAATTTCTTGCCACGCTAACCGCGTTTCTGGCGCAATAGCCTTATAGGAGAGCATCATGCATATCGGAACTTTTACAGAGCGTCCCTACGCCAGTCTTGCAGAAAACGAAGTGTACCGTAACGCCAGTTTCTTTGGCGTATCCAACAAGCATTTTGATCCAAAAACCGGCGCGGATCTATATCACCGCTATCTGGATCAGAATGTCGCCGCCGAAGCGCTGGGCTTTGACGTGATCATGCTGAACGAACACCATGCCAATCCGTTCACCATGGGCGCGGTGATGGATGTCGAGGCGGCGATTCTGGCCGCGCGCACCAATCGGGTGAAGATCGCGCTGATGGGCAATCCGCTGCCGATCACCGATCCACTGCGCCTGGCCGAAGAACTGGCGACCATCGACATGATTTCGCGCGGACGGCTGGTCGCAGGCTGGGTGCGCGGCGCGGGTTCCGAACAGATCGCCAATAATGTGAACCCCGCCTATAACCGCGAACGGTTCAACGAGGCGCATGACTTCATTCAGCAGGCCTGGACCCGCCCCGGACCCTGGCGCTATGAAGGCAAGCATTATCATTACCGGCATGTCAATCCGTGGCAGAAGCCCTATCAGCAGCCGGTTCCGGAATGCTGGATTCCCGGCCTGGTCAGTCCGGAGACGGTGATCTGGTGCGCGCAGCACCGCTATCCCTATCTGGCGCTGGCGACATTTCTGGAACCCACCATGGAAATGTGGGACATGTATGCCGATGAGGCCGAACGCCAGGGTTATCAGGCGGGGCCGGAGAATTTTGGCTACTTGCAAAAAATCGTGGTCGCAGAAACCGAGGAAAAGGCCCAGGAACTGGGCCGGGCCTGGCTGTATGGCGGGGGCCAGCCGGCCTTTGCACGCCCGGAATGGATGTTCCCGTCGGGCTATAATACCAAGGCTGCGACGGCGCGTCTGGCCAAGGCCTTCACCAATCCCGAGACCGGCGACGTGGCGCTGGCTTCTGCAACCTATAGCGAGAATATTGATGTCGAGGCCGCCAGGCGCGCGACGCAGGCCACCTATCAGGGTTTTCAGGACAGCAATCAGTTTATCGTCGGCACACCCAAATCCGTGCTGCCCAAGCTGCGCCATGTCATGGAAACCATCCGCCCTGGCATCTTTATCTGCTGGCACATTGAAGGCGGAACGGTCAGCCAGGAAGACGCCATGACCAGCCTGCGCCTGCTCGGCACCCAGGTGCTGCCGGAAATGCGCAAATATGCCAAGGAACTGGGCCTCACCAGCCCTGATGAAGTGAAACCCGGTTCACGCCCGCTGCCCGCCAGCGGCAAACGCCTGCCGGTGGTCGGTAAAATCAACCGCGCGGCGGAATAACAGCCCGGGAATAAGAAACCGGGGATCGGGGGGCCGGAAACGGCTACCCCGTTTTTTTGCGCTTGCTTTTCTGGCCAAGACCCATTTGTTTGGCCAGGTTCGAACGGGCCTGGGCGTAATTGGGCGCCACCATCGGATAATCCTTTGGAAGCCCCCATTTAATCCGGTATTCATCAGGGCTCATATCATACTGCGCCCGCAGATGCCGTTTCAGGGATTTGAATTTTTTGCCGTCTTCAAGGCACACAATATAATCCGAGGACACCGAACGTTTGACGGAAATTGCTGGTTTCAGCGGCTCATTCTCGCTGATCACCACCCCCTGTGACACGTCGGCAAGCGAGCCATAAACCTGCTGAATGAGGCTGGGCAGTTCTGCCGCGCTTATTTCATTATTGCCAACATAGGCCGAGACAATCTCAGCCGTCATGTCAATAAGGGCGTTCTTGTTGTCCATGATTACTAGCTTTCACTGAAAATATGAATGGCGCGACTATAAGTTTAGGAAATAATAAAATCAATATAATTGTTTATAATTTTTTTCTATAGCCATCTTTATTGTAGAAGACAACTATTGGTTAACCTTTGGCAATATAAGCGTGTTTTGGGGGGTATGGCCACTAGAATATAGACTTGATGAAGCGGCGAATCGGGAAATAAAGCACCCCCAGTGCGCCAACCGCCAGATATGGATCACCATAAGGCAGCGGGTAAAACAGCATCAGCCAGTTGCGCCAGCATTCAATAAGAAAATTTAATATGGTGTACAGCATGGCCCATCCACTCCTTCCTTCCTTGACGTAAGCAGGCCTTTATCTCCCTTCAAGAAAAATCCGGGTATAATGTGACACTAGACAGCATTAGTTAAAACTTAACTTGCGGCGTAGACATTACGGGCGGAAGAGGTTTGTATGGTTAATTTACAGAAACAATTTAAATGCTGATGCAGCGTTGGGCGCGCCATATTCAGAATATTTTTCCGGCGCTGGTGCTTTTTCTGGCGTTCGCGCTGAATTATTATGACCCGCTGTTTATCATTACAAATTTACGCAATCAGACCTTCGATCTGTATCAGCGGATACAGCCGCGTGAATATGTTGACACGGCGGCAGTTGCCGGTGTGGGCATCAAGCTGATTGATGTGGACGATGAAAGTCTGAATAAAATCGGACAGTGGCCCTGGCCCAGAACCGTGATTGCCGAACTGATCGCCCGCGCCACAAATGCGGGCGCCTATGCGATGGTGTTCGACGTGGTGTTTGCGGAACCCGACCGCACCTCGCCGGAACAGTTTCTCACACAAATTGGCGCCAATCCCGAACTTGGCAAGATAAGCAAGGCCATTGGCGCGCTTCCCAGGCATGATGATGTGCTGGTGGATGTCATGCGCCAGGCCAATGTCGTGACCGGCTTCACCCTGACCGAGGCGAAAAACGATCTGGAGCCGGAGCGTAAAGCCGGTTTTTCCCATGCCGGTGATGATCCGCGCCAGTTTATCCCGGAATTTTTCGGCGCGGTGACGAATCTGAACAAGATCGAAAAGGCTGCGGCCGGCAATGGCAGCTTCAACTTTATTACCGAGCGGGACAATATTATCCGCCGCGTGCCGCTGCTGGTGCGCAAGGGCGACACGCTGTTTCCGACCCTGGCCATGGAAGCGCTGCGCATTGTGCAGGGCGCCTCGACCTATATCGTCAAATCATCGGGCGCAAACATGACCGAATCATTTGGCGAAAATACCGGCATCAGCGCGATCAAAGTGGGGCGCATCGAAGTGCCAACCACCAGCACCGGCCAAGCCTGGGTGCATTATACCCGCGACGAGCCCTCGCGGCGCATTCCCGCATGGCAATTACTGGAAGATAATTTCGATCCCTCCAGGGTTGCCGGAAGCATTCTGTTTGTAGGCCCGAGCGCAGCAGGGCTGAAGGACTTGCGCGCGACACCGCTGAACCCGGTCAGTGCGGGGGTTGAAGTGCATATCCAGCTGCTGGAACAGATTCTGCTGGGGCATTTTCTGTCCCGGCCTGACTGGGCGGAAGGCGCTGAAGTGCTTTTCCTTATCAGTTTTGGCATCATCATTCTGATTCTGCTGCGCCAGGTTTCGGCCATTACCTGCGCCATAGTCGCTGTTGGCGGTATTTCATTCGCCGTTCTTGTATCCTGGTATCTCTATTCTCAATATCAGTGGCTGCTGGATCCTATCGGCCCTTCCTTGACTGTTGGCCTGATGTTTATCTCTGGCACGCTGATCAACTTTCTGCGCACGGAGGCCGAAAAAGCCCAGGTGCGCGGCGCCTTCAGTCAATATCTTTCACCCGCACTGGTGGAGCAACTGGCCCGCGATCCCACCCGGCTGAAACTGGGCGGGGAAACCCGCAATATGACATTCCTGTTTTGCGATGTGCGCGGCTTTACCACCATCTCCGAGCAATTCAAAGGCAACCCGCAGGGGCTTACCAGCCTGATCAACCGGTTTCTGACCCCCATGACCGACATCATTCTGGAGAAAGGCGGCACCATCGACAAATATATGGGGGACTGCATCATGGCCTTCTGGAATGCGCCGCTTGATGTGCCAGATCACGCCTTTCAGGCGTGCAGCACCTCACTGCAAATGTATCATGATCTGGATTTTCTCAACCAGGATCTCAAGGCGGAAGCGGAGCGCGAGAACCGCCCATTTCATCCCCTGAAAATCGGTATCGGACTGAATACGGGGGATTGCGTGGTCGGCAATATGGGATCGGAGCAGCGTTTCGATTATTCCGTCCTGGGGGATGCGGTCAATCTGGCGTCACGGCTGGAATCGGCATCAAAAAATTATGGCGCCAATATTGTTGTGGGTGAGCAGACCTATGACCTGGTCAAGGACAGCCATGCCCTTCTGGAACTGGATTTGATCGCGGTAAAAGGCAAAACCGAAGCGGTGCGAATCTATTCGCTGGTGGGCGGCAAGGAATATGCCGAATCGCAGGACTTCTTGGCGTTGAGGGAAAAACATGACCAGATGCTGCGGGACTATCGCGCACAGCGCTGGGACGCGGCCGAAGCCCTGATTGCTGAACTTCGGGCGTTTAAAGACGCCAACCACACCCTGTATGATCTGTACGAAGAGCGGATTTCGGAATATCGTTCTGCACCGCCAGGTGCTGATTGGGATGGCGTTTATGTTGCATCAAGCAAATAAGGATCGCCGTCATATGAGGTCAGGCAGTTCAGGGATATTTTCAATTTGCGCCGGCCTGTTGCTGGCATCCCCATCCTGTATCGCGCCAGCACCTGATGCGCTGGCCGCACAGGCGGCGGCACAGGCCGTCAGCCGTCTGGATGCCGCCCAGGCCAACCAGTTTATTGCCGATCTTGGCGCCCAGGCGATTAATGTTTTACAGCGGCCCGGCCAGACCATCGAACAGCGCGAGGCCATATTCCGCAACATACTGTCGCAAAAATTTGCGTTGGAATTTATCGGGCGTTTCGTTCTTGGACGCCATTGGCAGAGCTTCTCCGCAGACCAGCGGGAAGACTATCTTGCACTTTTCTCCGAATTTGTCCTCAGCGCCTATGCCAGCAATCTTGGCGGCTATGCAGATGAAAAATTTCAGGTACTGGGCGTCATTGAAGCCGGGCAGCAGGACATGATTGTCAATTCCCGGATTACTGGCAGCGGCCGGGAAGCCATCCAGGTGGACTGGCGTGTGCGCCGCATTGACGCACAGCCGCAAATCATTGATGTTGCCGTTGGGGGGATCAGCATGTCGATTACGCAACGCGAGGAATTTTCAGCTTTGATTCAGCGCGACGGCGTTCAGGGTTTGCTGGAAGTGCTGCGCGCGCGTACCCTTCGTCTGCCTGCTGAGGGAATCCAATGACACAGAGCCCTGCTGATACGCGATTTTCCCGGATCCGGAAGATTGGTCTGGGCATGGCCATTGTCACGGCAAGCCTGTGGCTGACGCTGTCTGGCTGCGATGGCGGCGAAGACGATGCCTTTGCCAGGGGATATCAAGCCTATCAAAAGGGGGACTTTGGCGCTGCGCACGCCATCTGGAAGCCGCTTGCCGAAACCGGCGATGCGCGCGCGCAATATAATATGGGCATTCTTTACGCCGAAGGGCGCGGCGCCAGGCGCGATACGCAAATGGCCATGCAGATGTGGCGCAAGGCAGCCGGTCAGGGACATATGCGGGCGCGTCATAATCTGGCGCTAGCCCTGATCGCCGGGGAGAATGGCAAGCAGAACTACCCCGCCGCCATTGCCGAACTGAAAATCAACGCAGCGGCGGGTTTCGCAAATTCGCAATATTCCCTTGGTAAAATGCTGATCGAGGGGCTGGGCGGAGAAAAGGATGTCGCCGCCGGAACCGCCTATATTCTCCAGGCTGCCGAGCAGGGGTTTGACAAGGCGCAATACAGTATGGGCAAAGCCTATCGCGACGGCACGGGCGTTGCAGTCAGCGAAGAAATAGCTGTGCAATGGTTCGAAAAGGCTGCAAGGCGCGGCCATTTGCGCGCGCAGCGCCATCTTGCCTTCCGGCTGGCGGCAGGGAAAGGAATTCCCAGGGACGATGCCGCAGCGATGAAATGGGCCCTGATTGCAGCCAATCAGGGGGTGGCCGACGCGGCTGAACTGATTACGCAGTTAAATCAGAAACTGACCGCAGAACAGATCAGCAAAGCAGAATCCGAGGCCGCCGCCTTCCGCCCGGAATAGGACGGCGGCGGCGCCTGGCTTGTGTATCGGGGGTAAGTGATGAATATGAGCTGGAGTCCGCAATTTAAGCCGGCGCCTGGCTGGCCTGCGGCCGCGCTGGGGATTATCTGTGTGCTGATTACAATAATTATGCCAGGCCCGGCGGCGGCAGCCCCTTCCCTGCCCGCGCCGGTACTGGCCGATCTGCGCAACGCCGCCGCGCTGGCGCAACAGGACCAGGCCCGTGTCGATCGCATGAGCGATGCGACAAGCGACCCCCTGCTGGCGGCGCGTATGCGTGAAGAAAGCCGCCGCCAGTCCGCCACCACTTTCAGCTATGTCGTCAATACCGCCATCGCCGGCAATCCCGGCGCCACCGAGGCGATTATCAGCGCCGCACTATCCATTGCGCCTGATCTGCGCGATGCAATTGTTCAGTCGGCGGTGATCGCCTTTCCGGGTTTTGAGGACCGCATCAGGGCCGCGCGGCCCGGGCGTTATGATATGCAAGCGGCCCCTGCGCAGCCTGTGGCGGCGGCGGGCCTGCTGCCTGCGCAACGCCCGTCCATGACCCAGGAATATGTCCACCCCCCCGCAGCAGATGCGCGCGCAAACCCCATATGGGATCCGTTGCAGCCAATCAACCGGCCGCTATTCGCCATCTATCAGTTTGTTGATGATTTTCTGGTTCGGCCCATTGCCCAGGGCTATGGCTGGATCACGCCCGGCCCGATAAAAACGGGCATGCGCAACGCCTTTCGCAATCTGGATTCGCCCATCGTGTTCGCCAATGACCTGCTGCAATTTCAGCCGGGCGATGCCGCCGTCACGCTTGGGCGCTTTGTGATCAACACCACTGTGGGGGGGTTGGGGTTTTTCGATGTCGCCGCGCGCGGGGGCCTCGCCTATCATCCGGCGGATTTTGATCAGACCCTGCATTTTTATCATGTCCCTTCCGGCCCCTATATGATTTTGCCCATATTGGGCCCGGGCACCCTGCGCCATAATCTGGCGCGCATCGTGGACAGCGCCGCAGACCCGATCAATTGGAGCAATGAAGTGGACAGCTCCATCCAGACCGGCCGCACCGCCGGTTATGTGATTGTCACGCGGGAAAATCTGATCACGCCGCTGGCCACGCTGCGCAAGGATTCGGTGGACTGGTACGCCACATTCCGCGCCACCTATTATCAGGACCGCGATGTGGTGCTGCGCAAGGGCGTCACCGCGCCCAGCCAGACACAGAACGACATGTTTGACGCCGCACAATAATGCGCCGTTTGCACCTTGCACAGGAAAGCTGGCCGATACGCGGCAGCTTCACTATTTCGCGCGGCGCAAAACGCGAAGCACAGGTGGTGGTGGCCAGCATTTCCGAGGGCGCGTTCACGGGGCGCGGAGAATGCGTACCGTATGGGCGCTATGGCGAAAGCATGGCCTCGGTCATGGCGCAGCTGGGTTCACTGAAATCCGGCATCGAGGCCGGCATGAGCCGCGCGCAGCTACAGGATGCCTGTACCCCCGGCGCGGCGCGCAATGCGCTGGATTGCGCACTTTGGGATCTGGAGGCCAAGCTATGCGGCATGCCGGTCTGGAAGCTGGCGGGGCTGCCCGCGCCCGGCCCCTGCGTCACGGCCTATACGCTCAGTCTGGACACGCCCGCAGCCATGGCGGCCGCAGCGGCAAAGGCTGCGCAATTTCCGGTGCTGAAGCTGAAACTGGGCGCGGATGCGGTGATCGAATCTGTCCGCGCCGTGCATGACGCGGCCCCGCAAGCAAAACTGATCATAGACGCCAACGAGGCCTGGGATCTGGCGCTGTTGCAGGCGGTCAGCCCGCATCTGAAAGCCGCGCATGCGGTGCTGATTGAACAGCCGCTGCCTGCGGGCGCGGATGCGCAGCTGGCCGGGCAGGACTGGCCGGTGCCGCTTTGCGCCGACGAATCCTGTCATGATAGTGCCGGGCTGGCGCAATTGCGCGGGCTCTATGGACTGATCAATATCAAGCTGGACAAAACTGGCGGCCTGACCGGGGCATTGGCGCTGGCGCGGGTGGCCCGCGGCCAGGGCTTCGGAATCATGGTGGGCTGCATGGTCAGCACGTCGCTGGCCATGGCGCCTGCCCTGCTGCTGGCTGGAATGGCGGACTTTGTCGATCTGGACGGCCCGTTATTGCTGCAGCAGGACCGGCCAGGCGGGCTGCGCAGCCAGGCGGGCGGCATTCTGTACCCGCCCGATCCCGCATTATGGGGCTGAAACTGCTTGCATAAACCGGGAAATTTGGGGAAACTAAGCGCTTGAACAATAATGACGAGCATAAGGATATGCAGATGGCCTGGAGAAAGCCCAAAATCACCGAAATCAGTGTCGGCATGGAAATCAACTGCTATGCCTGCGCCGAGATCAGCGCATAGAATTTTATCTCTGTATTAAGTCAACGCGCCGCGCCGTCATCGCGGATGGAAGCAATCAGTGCGCATTCTAATTCTCGGCGCTGCGGCGGGTGGCGGCTTTCCGCAGTGGAACGCCAATAACGCAAACTGCCGGCGCGCCCGTGCGTACAATCCCAATACGCCCGCACAGACACAATCCTCCATCGCTGTCAGCGTGGACAGCGCCCGCTGGTGCCTGTGCAACGCTTCGCCTGATCTGCGCCAGCAGATCGAGGCCAACCCGCCCTTGCACCCCCGCCCCGATGGCCCGTTGCGCGCCTCGCCGATTGGCGCTGTAGTGCTGACCAATGCGGATATTGATCATATTGCCGGCCTGCTCAGCCTGCGCGAAAGCCAGGCTTTTTCCCTGTATGCAACGTCACGGGTGCAGGAGACGCTGGCTGCGAACAGCGTGTTCAATGTGCTGAACCCGGACTTTGTTGCGCGGCGGGAAATCAGCCTGGACACGCCATTTTCGCCCCTGCCGGGATTGCAGATCACCGCATTTGCCGTGCCGGGAAAAGTGGCGCTGTATCTGGAAGACGCATCGCGAAAAAATTTCGGCACTGCCGGCGGCGACACGGTAGGATTGGAAATTCAGGATAGCGCCTCAGGCCGGAAGTTTTTTTATGTTCCGGGCTGCGCGGAAATGACGCCGCAACTTGCCGCACGGTTGCGCAACGCGGCCCTGGTGCTGTTTGATGGTACGCTGTACACGGATGATGAAATGATTGCGGCGGGCGAAGGCGTGAAAACCGGGCGGCGCATGGGCCATATCAGCATGTCAGGCGGCGCGGGCAGCATCCAGGCGTTTGCGGAACTGGGCGTGCGGCGGCGGCTGTTCATTCATCTGAACAATACCAATCCGGTATTGAATCTGGACAGTCCGGAACGCGCCGCGGTGCTGGCCAGCGGCTGGGAAATCGCAATGGATGGCATGGAAATCAGCCTATGAATAACACGGACCGCCTGCGCATTTCAAAACTGCTGAGCCCGGCGGAACTGGAAGCGGCGCTGCGTCAGATTGGCGCACAACGCTATCATAGCCGCCATCCGTTTCACATATTGCTGCATGCTGGAAAACTGAACAGGGGGCAGTTGCAGGCCTGGGCGCTGAACAGGTTTTATTATCAGTCGCGTATTCCGATGAAGGATGCGGCACTGATGTCGCGCACCACGGATCCGCAATTGCGCCGCGAATGGATCAGGCGGATATCCGATCATGATGGCGCCGGGCCCGATAGCGGCGGCATTGAACGCTGGCTGCGCCTGACATCCGGCCTGGGGCTGGATACGGATTATGTCACATCGGAAACCGGCATTCTGCCCGCAACGAAATTCGCAGTGGACGCCTATGTGCGCTATGTGTTTGAGCGCAGCCTGTTGCAGGCGGTGGCGTCTTCGCTGACCGAGCTTTTCGCAGCTTCGCTGATCGAAACACGGGTCGCCGCCATGCTTGCCAATTATGATTATGTCGATAAAAGGATTTTGTCCTATTTTGACGCCCGCCTGACACAGGCCCCGCAGGATTCAAATTTCGCGCTGGCCTATTGCCAGCTGCATGCAAGGACAATCGCGCAGCAGCAGGACGTGCTGGACGCGCTCTATTTCAAAACGGATGTGCTATGGGCGCAACTGGATGCGCTGTATTACGCCTATGTACAGCCCGGCCATATTCCGCCCGGCGGGTTTGTTCCGGATACGGATAATTCATGAGCGCGGCCGGAATTGCGTCTTCATCCTGTCCCGCACTGGCGCGCGGGGTGAAGATGCGTTTTGATGAAGCGCGCAGCCAATGGATGCTGAATGCGCCGGAACGGGTGCTGGTGCTGGATGAAATTGCGCAGATCATTCTGTCGCGCTGCGATGGCGTGATCAGCGTGGAGGATCTGTGCCGGGAACTGGCGCTGGAATTTGCGGCGCCCCAGGAAATAATTCAGGCCGATGTCATGGAGATGCTGGCCGATATGCTGCACCGGGGATTTATCCGCCTATGAGGCCGCCTGATCCGCCTTTTGCGCTGCTGGCGGAACTGACGCACCGTTGCCCCCTGGCCTGCCCCTATTGTTCCAATCCGCTGACACTGGCGCGCGCCGCCAGTGAGCTGGAAACGGATGAATGGCGCCGGGTGCTGGATGAGGCGGCGAAACTGGGCGTGTTGCAGGTGCATTTTTCCGGCGGCGAGCCGCTGATCCGCAAGGATCTTGAGCTGTTGATCGCGCATGCGGGCCAATGCGGGCTGTACACGAATCTGATTACCTCCGGCATGGCGCTGAGCCCCGCCCGCGCCACGGCGTTGGCGCAGGCGGGGCTCGATCATGCGCAACTGAGTTTGCAGGATACGGATGCGCTGAATGCGGATCTGTTTTCCGGATCAAAAAATACGCTGGCGCAGAAAACCGCAGCGGCGGCAATGCTGCGCGCCGCAGATTTGCCGCTGACGCTGAATGCGGTGATGCATCGCGGCAACCTTGCGCATCTGGAAGCGATGATTGAAACGGCGCTGGCCTTTGGCGCGGGGCGGCTGGAAGTGGCGCATGTGCAATATTATGGATGGGCATTGCGCAACCGCGCGGCCCTGATGCCCACACGCGCGCAGATTGATCTGGCGACGCAGATTGTGACGGCGGCGCGGGCGCGATTGTCCGGCAGGCTGGTGATTGATTATGTGGTTCCGGATTATTACGCTACGCGGCCGAAAGCCTGTATGGGCGGCTGGGCGCAGCGTTTCCTGAATGTCGATCCGGCGGGCAATGTGTTGCCCTGCCATGCGGCGCAAAGCATTCCGGATATGCACTTTGACACGGTGCGGGAAAAATCACTGGGCGAGATCTGGCGCAACAGCGCCGCATTCAACCGCTTTCGCGGCGCCGGATGGATGCCGGAACCCTGCCAAAGCTGCGAGCGGCGCGAGGTGGACTGGGGCGGATGCCGCTGTCAGGCGCTGGCGCTGACCGGCGATGCAGGCGCCACCGATCCGGCCTGCGCCCTGTCGCCGCATCACGCGGAAATGCTCGCCACCGCACAAAATGAAGCGGCAGCGCCCGCGCCGGATTTTATCTACCGGCGCTATTAAAGTGGTAAGATTTTAAGCAGAATCTTTCTGACCCTATCAGCCTTTGCTCTGCAAGCTTCGGTCTGACCCCCTCCCCGGCCCTCCCCCTTTCAGGGGGAGGGAGGTGTTGCGCCTAGCCTCCCCTCCCCTTGCAAAGGGGAGGGACAGGGTGGGGATCAGGCGGGTTAACCTAAAATCATACCGGCGCTTTTAAATCACGAAACCTCAAGCCCGCGTAATGCGCCCTCTTCGCGCCAGTTTTTCAGAATCTCGAAAAACGCCACCGGGCCGCCGCCATAGGTGCCGCTGAGAAAGCCGTGCTGGGCAGAGCCGGGCTTGCCTTCATTATTGTAATAGCCGGGCGTGCACGAGGCGTAATAGGCCTCGCCCAGCAGCGCCATGCGGTGGATTTCGTCCACCCATGCCGCCTCGGCATCCTGGGTGGCTTCGACCGCTTTGATATTGCTGGTCTTGGCGTGCTTGATCACATAGGCCACATGGTTCGCCTGCTCGTTCAGCATATGCGTCATGTTGGAGGTCAGGCCGGTTTGCGTCATGCCGATGAAAAAGCAGTTGGGAAAGCCGTTGGAGAAAAAACCGTGGAAGGTTTTCAGGCCATTCGCCCATTTTTCGCTCAGCTTGATATTATCGCGGCCGACAATGTCATAGCCTGACTTGCTGGTATAGGCCGTGGCAACCTCAAAGCCGGTGGCGAACACGATACAGTCCACCTCATACTCCCTACCGTCAAAGACGATGCCTTTTTCGGTGATGCGATCCACGCCCTTGCCGCGCGTATCCACCAAATGAACATTGGGGCGGTTATAGGTCTGCAAATATTCATCATGGAATGTGGGCCGCTTGCAGAATTGCCGGTAATAAGGTTTCAGTGCTTCGGCGGTAGCCTGATCCTTGACGATGCTGGCGGCGCGGGCGCGGATTTCCTCCATCTTCTGGAAGTCGGCCAGTTCATTCAGCAGGTCTTTTTCTTCCTTGCTCAGCACCAGATCGGGTTTCAGATCCTTGCGGTTGGTGATGTCGCGGAAAATATCGGTCCAGCCATCGCCGACTTCATCTTTTTCGGCATAGCCGCCGCTGACCATGACGTTGAAATTTTCGACACGCTTTTTATGCCAGCCGGGTTGCAGCTTCTTGACCCATTCCGGGCTGGTGGGGGCATTTTTGCGCACATCGCAGGAAGACGGGGTGCGTTGAAACACGAACAGTTCCTTTGACCATTCGCCCAGATGCGGAATGCATTGCACGGCCGTGGCGCCGGTGCCGATAATGGCGACACGCTTGTCCTTAAGACCGGTCAGATTGCCCTCACAGGTGCCGCCGGTATAGTCATAATCCCAGCGGCTGGTGTGAAAGGTATGGCCCTTGAAATTTTCAATGCCTTCCATACCGGGCAGTTTTGGCTTGTTCAGCGGGCCGTTCGACATGGCGACAAAGCGCGCCTTCATGCGGTCGCCGCGATTGGTGGTGAGAAGCCATTTCGCTTCCGCCTCGATCCACTCCATGCCGGTCACTTCGGTCTGGAACAGCACATCATCATACAGATCATATTTGCGGCCGATCGCCTGGGTATGCGCCATGATTTCCGGCGCGTGGCTATAGCGCTCGCGCGGGATATAGTTCAGCTCTTCCAGCAGCGGCAGATAGATATAGGCCTCGATATCGCATTGCGCGCCGGGATAGCGGTTCCAGTACCAGGTGCCGCCGAAATCGCCGCCCTTTTCGATCATGCGCAGACTTTTTACGCCAGCCTCGCGCAGCCTTGCGCCCGTCAGCAAGCCGCCAAAGCCGCCGCCGATCACCACCACTTCCACTTCATCCGTGACCGGCTCGCGGGTAAACGGCTCGACATAGGGATCATCAATGAAATGCGCAAACTGACCGGAAATTTCGCGATACTGGCTGCTGCCATCTTCGCGCACCCGCTTGTCACGCTCCTGACGGTATTTTTCCAGCAGCGCGCCGGGGTCAAAGTCCAGCGCCATCCCGGCCTTTTCCGCCAATGCGGTATATTTGTCGCTCATCTCATCTGCTCCCAGGATTGCCGTTTCCATATTATATGCGGGTAAAGTATAGGGACGCGCTTGGCGTTTACGCAAGCCTCCTGACGGGTCGCATAATAAGCCTGAAAATTCGCTTCGCCTGGTCCGCTTTAGCCGCCAAGCCCTGCCTTGACGGCTTTTGCGGCGTCGGCGATGGCGGGTTTGGCTGCTTCGATGAAGCCTGCCATGGTGAAGAAGCCGTGGATCATTTCCTCATAATTGACCAGCTTGACCTTGACGCCGGCGGCCTGCAATTTCTCCGCATACAGACGGCCTTCATCACGCAGCACGTCATATTGTGCGGTAATAACATAGGCAGGCGGCAGGCCTGCAAAGCTTTTGGCGCGTAGCGGCGACAGGCGCGGATCATTTTCGTCCGTACCCTTGGGCACATACAGATCATAAAAATATTTCATGGTCTTTTCTTCGAGAAAATAGCCAACGGCATTTTCCTTGCGTGCGGGCGTCTGCAACGCCATGTCAGTGGCGGGATAGATCAGCAGCTGAAACGCAATCGCCGGGCCGCCGGCGTCGCGCGCCATCTGGCACACCACGGCGCTGAGATTACCGCCAGCACTGTCGCCGCCGACCGCGATGCGTTTGGGATCAATGCCGATCTGCGCGGCATTTTCAGCCACCCATTTTACGGCGGCGTAACAATCATTGGGCGCCGCCGGAAACAGATGTTCGGGCGCCAGCCGGTAATCCACAGACACCACGCGGCAGCCGCTGTCATTAGCCAGCAGACGGCAGGCCCCTTCATGCGTGTCCAGATCGCCGATCACCCAGCCGCCGCCATGATAATAGACCAGACAGGGCAGCGCGCCTGCACCCGCCGAGGCGGGCGTATAAATGCGCACGGACATGTCGCCGGCCGGGCCGGGGATTTTGCGATTTTCGACCTTGCCGATGGGAACATCCTTGGCGTCTAGCATCGCCCCCAAGGCGTGAAACATCGCGCGCGCCCCTTCCGGCGGCACATCGGCCAGTCCCGGCGCATCCGGGTTTGCTGAAAGCTGGGCAAGCAACGCCGCTACCTGAGTATCCAACGCCATGACTGATCTCCCTGCTGCTGTTTATGATATTTAACAGCCATACTGAACGGATGCAGGCTTGTGTGCAAGTCCGCTTCTTGGTTCCACTTTTAACATGGAATAGCGTCTGTTTTATGCCGCCTTGCTCTGGGCGATCCCCCACTGTGCATGCAGAAAGGCGCCGAGATCGGCGCGATAATCCACCGCACAATCCGTAATCGCCCGGCAGTGCCTGGCGCCGTGATGCACGGTCCCCGATGTGCGATAGCCGCGCGCATCCAAATCCTGGCGATAGGCGTCCACATAGGCCGGATCGATAATCGGATCGTCACTGCTTTGGATGAAATGCAGCGCCGCCATGGGCGGTATCAGAAAGCGCCCTTCGCGAATTTGCGCCTCAAACCGCCGGGTGATTCCAACCAGCGGGCGCAGCACGGCAAAGGGTGTGGAAAAATAGGATTTATGCTCTCGATCAAACCGCCAGGCGACAAAGCGGCTGAAATTTTCCGCCTTGCAATCCATTGGCGAACACTCAAAAACCACCGACTTGATCGCATTTTTCGTCTGTTCGGGCAAATAACGCAATATCCGGCCCGCCAGAAAAACCGAACCCGAAAATACATGCACCGTCACGTCGTCCTCATAACCTGCCGACGCAAAAAACGCCGCCAGTTTGCGCGCCTGCCGGTCGCCGAATGCAGGCACGATCATCTTGTGCAGCGGATGATCCAGCACCAGAATATCGCCTGCGCCTAGGCGCCGGTAAAGTCTGGCAAGGCGGGTGCAATGGGCGCGCTTCATGCCAAACCCGCCAAAAATTACCACCGGGCGTCCCCGGACACCCTCCCCCTTAATATTCGAACGCATAAGAAATCCTCACTGAATTTGTATAAAATACCTGATTATTGACACAATTATCATTTTCGACAATATTATCAATAGCTTTTTAAGATATCAAACCTCTGTAAAAGCTTGATAATTTCATATTGACAAAGAAAGCTGCATGACATCTTCTGGGTCTTATTAATTAATTTTTAAGGATGTTGTTGTGCGTAGTTTTACTCCTTACCGCGCCACTTCCCGGTGGCGTATCCTGGCTGTGGTTGGTCTGTTTTCCGGCGGTGGCTTTGCCATCTTTCATGGGCAGGAACCGGCAACTGTGGCTGAAATAGACAATCGGGTACCCGTGCAGGTGGCGTTGGCGCAACCGGCCCCGGATGCGGATGCGATAAGCGCCTATGGCGTCGTGCGCCCGGATCGCGAGGCCAAACTCGCCTTCAAAATTGGCGGCATGATCCGCGCTGTCACGGTGGATGCGGGGGATCGTGTCCGCAAAGGCCAGGTGCTGGCCGAACTTGACACCAGCGAAATTGATTCGCGTGCGTCCCTGGCCGCCCTGGCAGTGGAAAAGGCGCAACGCGATGTGAACCGGCTGACGCCCCTGGGCCAAAAAGGCTATGCCAGCGCCCAGCATGTGGCGGATGCGCGCACCGCACTCGATGGCGCCCGCGCCGATCAACGCGCCGTCGAATTTGACCGCAGCCTGGCCCATATCACAGCCCCTGTGGATGGCGTCGTACTGGCGCGCCACGCCGAAGGGCGCGAAATGGTCAGCCCTGGCGCCCCGATCCTGACAGTCAGCAGCGGTACGGACAGCTTTGTGCTGAAAGTGGGCCTGAGCGACAGGGATATGGCGCGGGTAAAAGTTGGCGACCCGGCCATTATCCGCCTTGACGCCTTTGACCGGGCCGAACTGCAGGGCCGGGTGGCGCGTCTGGCGGCGGAAAGCGATCCGCGCAGTGGCACATTTGAAGCCGAGATCAGTTTTGATGATCTGGACCGCCCACTGGTCAGCGGCTTTATGGGGCAGGTGCAGATACAGCCTGAGGCCGCTGGTCCGAGCGCCGCCGCCGTCAGCATTCCCGCAAGCGCCATACTCGAAGGCCACGGCTCGCAGGCAAGCGTATTCCTGGTTAATCCACAAACCGGCCAGGTGGAGCGCCGCAGGCTTACGGTTGGCAGGCTGCGGGGCGAAAACATCCTGGTCACGGGGGGCCTGAGCCCGGATAGCGTCATTGTAACCGCAGGCGCCGCCTATCTGCACGAAGGGGCCAGCGTGCGCATTACCGAAGACCTTGCCGCGCTAAAATGAACGTCAGCGCATTTGCGGTTCGCCACTGGCAATTTACACTGGTCATTTTTGCACTGCTGGCGGCGATGGGCGTCAATTCGTTTTTTATCATTCCGCGATCTGAGGATCCAAGCTTTCCGCTGCCGATACTTTCTGTTACCGCCGTGCTGCCCGGCGCTGATCCGGCGGATGTGGAAAAGCTGCTGGTTGATCCTATCGAAGAAGCCATCAATACGCTGGACGATGTAAAAATACTCAGCAGCATCGCCCAGGACGGCATTGGCCAGGTCACCGTGGAATTTGACTGGGCCACAAGCGACCCGGAGAAAAAATTTGACGAAGTGCAGCGCGAGATGGATGCGCTGCGTCAATCTCTGCCATCCGGCCTGCAGCGTTTTGAAATCAAAAAATACAATGTGTCGCTGACAAATATTGTGCAGATTGCGCTGGTCAGCGAAACCGTGCCCTACCGTGAACTGGACGATATCAGCGAGGCGCTGAAAGACCGGCTTGAGCGTGTTCCGGGAATCTGGAAAACCGAAATCTGGGGCGTGCCAAAATCCGAGGTGCGCATATCCGTTGACCTGGCGCGCCTTGCCGCCCTGGCCATACCCGTTACCCGCGTCAGCGAAGCCATCGGCGCGGAAAATGCCGAAATACCGGGCGGCTCCATCCATGCGGGTGACCGGCGCTTCAATCTGAAAGCGACAGGCGGCTTCGAAGATTTGCAGCAAATCCGGGATACCGTTATCGGGGTTTTTGATGGAAAAATGGTCAAAGTTTCCGATATTGCCACGGTGGAATGGGCCTATGAGGAAGCCACCCATCTGACCCGCTATAATGGGCAGCGCGCCGTGTTTGTCAGCGCCAATCAGAAAGCCGGACAGAATATCTTCAAAGTACGCGCCGCAATTTACGCGGAACTGGATAAATTTGAAAAAACCCTGCCGGGCGACATCAAACTGGAGCGCGGCTTTGATCAATCCCGGAGTGTCGAGCGCCGTCTGGGTGGCCTGTATGATGATTTTCTGATCGCACTCGGCCTGGTGTTGCTTACCTTGCTGCCGCTTGGATTGCGCGCCTCGGCTGTCGTAATGATTTCGATCCCGCTATCGCTGGCGATCAGCATTACGATTTTGCATCTGTTCGGGTTTTCGTTAAATCAGATCACCGTCGCCGGACTGATCCTTTCGCTTGGCCTGCTGGTGGATGATTCCATCGTTGTGGTGGAAAATATCGCGCGGCATTTGCGCGAGGGCAAAGCGCGGCTTGAGGCGGTGATTGCCGCAACATCGCAAATTTCCGTCGCGGTGATGGGCTGCACCGCAACCCTGATTTTTGCATTCCTGCCGCTGATGTTTCTGCCCGAGGCGGCGGGGCGTTTCATTGTCTCGCTACCTGCTGCGGTGGTGTCGGCGGTGCTGGCTTCGCTGTTTGTGTCGCTGACCATCATTCCTTTTCTGTCCAGCCGCATCCTGTCCGAAAATGAACCGCATGACGGCAATGTGGTGTTGCGGCTGCTGACGCGCGGCATTCAAACCTTTTACAGTCCGATGCTGAACCGCGCCCTGCGCTGGCCCAAAATGACCCTTGCGCTTGCGGCGCTGCTGTTTGCAGGCAGCCTAATGCTGATACCCCGGGTGGGATTTAGCCTGTTTCCGGCGTCAGATTCGCGGCAGTTTCTGGTGCAGATCACCACCCCTGACGGCGCCGCACTGAGCGCGACCGAAAAAGCGCTGGAATTTACGGATAAAACCTTGCGCGCCCTGCCAGAGGTCAAATGGGTCATGTCGAATCTGGGGCGGGGCAATCCAAAAATTTATTACAATCTCAATCCGGATAATGCCCGCGCCAATGTGGCCGAAGCTTTTGTCGAATTGCATGAATATGATCCGGATACGACACCGGCCCTGCTGGACAAGGCGCGCGCGCGCCTCAAGACCTATCCGGGCGCGGAGATTTTGCTGCGCTCGTTCGTCAACGGAACGCTGATCGAGGCGCCTATTGTTCTGCGGGTGAGCGGTCCGGATTTATCCGTGCTCAAGCACATCGCGGCGCGCGTCACCGGCGTGATGGAGAACATCAAGGGGGTGCGCGATATTTCAAACCCGATGCGCTTTGACCGCACCGATCTGAACCTTGGCATTGACACGCAAAAAGCATCGCTGATCGGCATTGGCGCGGGCCAGATCGACAAGGCCGTGCGCCTGGCGTTGCGCGGCGACAGCGTCGGCAAATTCCGCGAACAGGACGGCGATGAATTTGACATCATGGTGCGCCTGCCAATGGGAGAACGCCACGCGCTTGACGCGCTGGAGCGCATCTATGTCAGCACCAATCTGGGCGGCGCAACGCCCTTGAGCCTGGTCACCCACCCCGTTCTGGAAGCCGGGCCAAACCGCATTGACCGTTATAACCGCGAACGGGTGGTCACCCTCACGGCGCATGCGCAAACCGGATATGTGCCTGAAAAACTGAGCGAGGAAATTCTGGACGCCCTGAAATCCCAGCCACTACCGCTGGGCTATACACTGTCTCTGGGCGGCGATACCGAGGCACGGCAAAGAAGTTTTTCCGGACTGCCCATCGCCGTGCTGGTGACGGTGTTTGGCATTCTTGCCGTGCTGGTGCTGGAGTTCCGCTCGTTCCGTTCCAGCCTGGTGGTGGCGGGCGTTATACCGCTGGGCATTCTGGGCGGGATTGCCGCATTATGGATCACTGGATACAGCCTTTCCTTTATCGCCGCTGTCGGCATGGTGGCGCTGATCGGCATCGAAATTAAAAACTCGATCCTGCTGGTGGATTTCGCCAATCAATTGCGTCAACAAGGGACGCCCTTGCTGGAAGCCATAGAGCAAGCGGGCGAACTGCGTTTTCTGCCCGTCGTGCTGACCTCGGCAACCGCGATCGGCGGCCTGTTGCCGCTTGCATTATCAGGGTCCGGACTTTACGGGCCAATGTCCGTCGTGATCATTGGCGGCCTGTTATCCTCAACCTTCCTGTCGCGGCTGGTGACGCCGGCATTATATCTGCTGCTGGCGCCAAAGGATGCGGGATAATGCAGTCAAGCGGGGAAACTAAATCTTTAATCTGCCGGTCAGGCCGAAAAGAAATTCAGCTCCACTTTCACGCCATCCGGATCGTACACAAAAATCTGCCGCACATTGAAATCCGGCACAGACATTTCGGAAAATTTTATTCCGTGCTGCTGCAATTTGGCTTTTGTGCCTTCAAAATCTGTCGCCCGGAATGCCACATGATCCAGCGTTCCAGAGCCGCTTTTTTCATTATGCTTGATAGCGACAATATGCACGACGGCCTTGTCACCGCAATATAGCCAGGCGCCAGGAATGCCGAAATCGGGGCGCTTGCCATTGTGCAGGCCCAGCACTTCTGCATAAAACCTGACCGAGCGATCAAGATTATCGGTGAAGATATTATAATGGTCGAGTTCAGATAGGGCCATGATCCGCTCCTGTGAAAGCCAATAACGGCTGCCGCCTGGCAATACGCCAGTTTCACCCCTCAGCCGGCTGGAGACAAGGGGTTTGACGACAGTATCTGACATCTTGTCAGAATTGTTAGCAGGTGATAACTCTTGCCATAGATTAGGGCCATCTGCTTGCGGGGCCATATGGGCCTGCACGCAATATTAGCCATTTTACAGGAAGTTACAGGTAATTGCCGATTTAAAGATAAATCAGGCATTTTAATTGGGGTATATGGGCCGGTATGCTTAAACGCTTGGAAGATCTGGTTTTCAAACTGCGCATTCCGTTCCTGCTGGCCCTGACAGTGTTAACACTTGTCACCGGATATTATGCAGCGCAACTGCGCTTTGATGCCGGGTTCATCAAGCAGTTACCCACCGACCATCCCTTTATCGAAACATTCCAGGCCTATCGCGACAAGCTGCCGCCGCCCAACACCATTATCATTGGCGTCCATCCCCGCGAAGGCACCGTCTGGACGGTGGATGCGCTGCGCAAGGTCAATGAAGTGACGGATGCGGTGTTTTTCCTGCCCGGGGTTTACCGGGGCTCGGTGCAGTCGCTATGGACCCCCAATACCCGCGTTCTGGAAGTCAATGAAGACGGCTTGCTGGCCTATAATGTCATCGAGGCCGATGTCACGCCGAAAAATATAGATGACAAAAAGATTGACCGTATTCGCGACAACACGCTGCGCGGCGGCCATGTGGGGCAGCTTGTATCGCACGATTTTACGATTGCCTCGGTCAAGGCGAATTTGAACGAGGTAGACAATAAGACAAAAAAACCCCTCGACTATATTGATCTGGCGCGGCGGCTTGAGACCGATATCCGGGATCGCTTCGAAGATGACAAATATGAAATTCACATTGTCGGCTTCGCCAAAATGATCGGGGATATCGCGGAAGAGGCCAAAAATGTCGGCATCTTCTTTCTGCTGGCCTTTGTGCTGACGACCCTGGCGGTATATGCCTATGCGCGCTCGGTGGTGCTGACCCTGCTGGCAGTTTTCTGTTCGCTGGTTTCGGTCGTGTGGCAGTTCGGATTGCTGAAACTGTTTGATATCGGCCTGGATCCTCTGGCGATACTTGTGCCGTTCCTGGTTTACGCCATTGGCGTCAGCCATGGGGTGCAGCAGATAAATCTGATGTCTGCGGAAATCTGCGCTGGCCGCGACAGTGAAACGGCGGCGCGCGCCACTTTCAGCCGCCTGCTGGTTCCCGGCATTATGGCGCTGGTTACGGCCCTGGTTGGCTTTTTGACGCTGTATCTGATTCCCATTCCCATGATTCAGGAAATGTCGATGATGGCCTCGATCGGCGTGGCGCTGAAAATCATCACTAATCTTTTCATGCTGCCGGTTGTTGCGTCTTACTGCAAATTCGGGCCGGCCTATGTGGCGCGCATCACCCGTGCGCGCGCAGTGCGCGCCAAGGCCATGCGCTGGCTGGCGGGCGTCGCCCAGCCCAGGGCGAGTGCGATTACCCTGATCATCGGCGTTATTATTTTCGCCGTCTCGATCGCCGCCACCCGTGACCGCCATGTTGGCGATCTGCATGCGGGCGCGCCGGAGCTGTGGCCGGAAGAACGCTATAATGTAGACACCAATCTGATGGTGGAGAAGTTCTCGATGAATCTGGACGCCTTCATCATTATCGGCGAAATGCCGGAGCTTTCCTGTATCGACTATCCGGCCATGGATCTGCTTGACCGGTTTTCCTGGCATTTGCAAAACACGCAAGGCGTCAAATACGCCATGTCGCTGGCGACACTGGCGAAACTGGGCCATTCCGTCTGGTCGGAAGACAATCTCAAATTCAGGGCCCTGGCGCGAAATCCAAAAACATTTTCACTGACCATTGGCGGCGTTCCACTCAGCAGCGGCCTGCTGAATGAGAATTGCACCATGCTGCCCATTATCGCCTTTACACTTGATCACAAGGCCACAACCATCAACCGCGTGGTGGCGGCAGCGCAGCAGTTCATAGCCGATAATCCGATGGAAGGCGTCAGCTTCCGCCTGGCGTCGGGCAATGTGGGTATCATGGCGGCAACTAATGAAGTGATCGCAGAAAACGAAGTGCCGATGCTGATTGCCGTCTATATCGCTATCATTGCGCTGGTGATTTTAGCCTATCGCGACTGGCGGGCGACCATATGCTGCTGCGTGCCGCTGATCCTGGCCACCTTTATCGGTTACTGGTTCATGTCCTGGCAGGAAATCGGCCTCAAGGTTTCAACCCTGCCGGTGCTGGTGCTGGCGGTGGGTATCGGGGTCGATTACGCCTTCTATATCTATAGCCGCATGCAGGGCTATCTGGAGAATGGCATGGACGTTGCCGACGCCTATGCGCAGGCCCTGCAGGAAACCGGCATGGCCGTGATGTTCACCGGCGCGACGCTTTGCATCGGTGTGTCCACCTGGGCATTCTCGGCGCTGAAATTCCAGGCCGACATGGGCATATTGCTGTCGTTCATGTTCCTGATCAACATGATCGGCGCGGTCAGCATCCTGCCGGCGCTGGCCGTTACGCTGGAACGCTGGTTTCCACGCCGCCGGAAAGCAGCCGCAGCAGCCTAGCGTCTATTCGGATCAGATGGAGAATCGCCACTGGCACTTCCATCTGATCCGTAAAATAGGTCCTAGCCCGGAAACGCCTTTTTCAAGCCTTCCTGTATCTCGCCCAACAGCTTGGCGATATGCGGGTCTTTGGCGATGGCCTCCCAATAGGCCGCGACCCTGGGATAAGCCGCAAACGGTTTGGGCACGTCAAAGCGCGGCAGGACGGCGCTGACAAATGAGAGTGACCCCGCCAGCGCACCATCGGCATGGGTAAGCTGTCCGGCTGCAGCATAGCCGCCTTCGCCAATCAGCGCCTCCAAATCTTTCAGCGCGACATTCAGCGCCGGTATGGCTTCGGTAACCGCCTGCGCGGAGACCTCCCGGCCGAACAGCTTGAAAATCAGCGGCCGGATTGCGGGCATGATGTAACTATCCGACATGCGCGCGATCAGCCGCGCCCGCGCCCGGTCCAGCGGGGCGGCAGGACGCAGGCTGGGGGTTGGATACATGTCCTCCAGATATTCGCAAATCACCTCGGATTCCGGCAGAACGGCGCCGTCATCCAGTTCCAGCGCCGGAATTTTGCCGATGGGATTGATGGTTCTGAAGGCCTCCGTGCGAAAACCGGGCGGATCAGCAAGTTCAATATTCAGCTTCTTGACATTGATCAAAAGCCGCACCCGCGCGGTGTAAGGTGAAAGGTTCGAATTATAAAGCTTCATTAAGGTACCCTCCCTGCTTTGCCATGCGCACAGGGTGCACCGGTTTACGCCATCGCACCAGTAAATTTTACCGCCGGCATCAGCCGGAAACGGCAGTCAAAATATTTCAGCATGATCAGTTTTTCTCACGCTGGCCAAAAGGATAGACGCCGGCCGGGCCGATGAAGGGCTGGAGCAGCAGCCGATCCAGCCTTTGATCGCGCGCGGATCCGAATTGCCCGATACCGAGTGTCATGGCCTCATACCCCAGCGCGGGCGCTGCTTTATAGGTGCCGAATATATGGTCCCACCAGGGCAGGCAGAAGCCAAAATTGCTGTTCGTTTCGCTAGGCATTACCGAGTGATGAACCCGGTGCATGTCTGGTGTCACTACAAAGCGGCGCATAAAGCGGTCGGCGCCCGCCGGCAATTTCAAATTGGCGTGATTGAACATTGAAACGCCATTCAGCAGAATTTCGAAAATCAGCACCGCAATAGCGGGCGGCCCAAATGCCGCGATAAGTGTGAGCTTGATTCCCATGGAAAGAATAATTTCCACAGGGTGAAAGCGCGACCCGGTCGTAATATCAAAATCAGGATCGGCATGGTGCATCCGGTGCAGCCGCCACAGTGACGGCGCGGCATGAAACAGCACATGCTGAAAATAGATACCAAGATCAAGCACCAGAACAGAAAGCGCGATGGCCAAGGGTCCGGCCAGCGGTGCCGAAACCCCCGGCGCGTTCAGAAACCCCCAGCCCTGCGCCTGGCAGAATGCCGCAAAACCAACCGCCGCTGCGGGAAACAGAATGCGCAGCAGAATCGTGTTTAACGCCATAATACCAAGATTGCCGGGCCAGCGCCGCCAGCGCCCCAGCGACCACTGCCGGCGCGGCGCGGCCGCCTCCCATGCTGCGATGGCGATGAACAAGAAAACCGAAACCGCCAGCCGGATAACCGGCTCATGCGCCAGTATCGCTTCACCCAGCGAAGCCGTGCTGGCAAGGGTTTCATTCATGCGCGCACGATCTCCTTAAAGGTCAGGTTTCCGTCTAGCCCCGCCGCCACACCAGTAACTGGTTATTGGCAGGCATATCGTAATCAGCCAGCAGGCGCAGACCCTGGGCACGGGCCAGTGCATCCACGGCCTCAAAATCACGCACGCCGCTCAGCGGATCGCGCTGTTTCAGCCAGACATCGAATTGCGCATTGCTGGGCGTCGTGAACGCACCGCCATATCTGAACGGGCCATAAAGGCAGACTATGGCCTGGTCACACAGAATTTCACCCATGCCCTGAAACATCTGCGTCACATGCGCCCAGGACATGATGTGCACGGCATTGGCGCTGAACAGCCCGTCAATATCCCTGACCGGCCAAACCTGCATGGCGACATCCAGCGCCAGCGGGGCCAGCACATTGGCGGGCGCCTCCGCTGCCAGCCGCGCCTGTATATCGGGCAGATTATGCGCCAGATCGCTGGGCTGCCAGACAAGATGCGGCAAACCACGGCCAAAATGCACGGCATGCTGTCCCGTGCCGCTGCCGATTTCCAGAACAATACGTGTCTGCGCGAACACCTCGCGCAAAATGCGCAGGATCGGCGCCTTGTTATTCTCTGCGGCCTGTGAAAAAGCCAAATTGTTCATGCTGCCATTATAATCCCAGCACAGCTTTGGCGATGATATTGCGTTGTACCTCGTTGGTGCCGCCATAGATTGAGGCGGCACGGCCAAACAGCATGGCGGGGACGACACCCTTGCGGTTTGCAGGGCCTATGCCGCCAAGATTATCCGCATGCGGTTGATCGAAGGGCGCGGCATAGGGGCCCAGCGCCTCCACGGCCAGTTCGCTGAGGGCCTGCTGTATTTCGGTGCCCTTTACCTTCAGGATGGAGGCTTCCGGTCCCAGCCCGGCGCCTGTCGCAACAGAGACCGCCACCCGCAAATCGGTATGTGAAAGCGCCAGCAGTTCGGTTTCTATGGCGGCCAGGCGGGTGCGAAAATCCGGATCCGCCAGCAAATACCCGCCCGCATTATCCGGCGCCTGCGCCGCCAGCTCCCGCAGGCGTTCCAGCATGCCTTTGGCGCGGGCGACACCTGCTATGCCGGTGCGTTCATTGCCCAGCAGAAATTTGGCGTAGGTCCAGCCCATATTCTCCTTGCCGACCAGATTTTCCTTTGGAACCGCTACATCGGTAAAAAACACTTCATTCAGACTATGCTTGCCATTGATCGAAATGATCGGTTTCACCTGCAATCCCGGCGACTTCATATCAATCAGCAGAAAGCTGATACCCTCCTGCGCCTTGGCGGCGGGATCGGTGCGCACCAGGCAGAAAATCCAGTCCGCATCCTGCGCATTGCTGGTCCAGATTTTCTGCCCATTGACCAGATAATGATCGCCTTTGTCTTCGGCGCGGGTCTTGACCGCCGCCAGGTCAGAACCGGCCCCCGGTTCGGAATAGCCCTGACACCAATATTCCTCGCCCGACAAAATTCTGGGCAGGAACCGCTGTTTTTGCTCCGGACTGCCATATTGCATGAGCACCGGGGCCAGCATGGTCATGCCAAACGCCGATAATGGCGGCGCACCGGCCAGGGTCATTTCCGCGTCAAAGATGAAGCGCTGCATGGTGCTCCATCCCGTGCCGCCATACGCAACCGGCCATTTTGGCGCGGCCCAGCCCTTTTCGAACAGTTTTTTGTGCCAGGGGGCGACATCGGCACGGCGCGGCAGGGCGCTTTCGCGGGCCTTGGCGATCAGCTCAGGGCTTAGATTTTCCCGCAGAAAAGCCCGAACTTCCTCGCGAAAGGCAATTTCCTCGGGGCTGAACGAAAGGTCCATAACCATTTTCCCCTATATAAAAAATCAGTCTGCCCTGACTTGCGGCCTTTTGCCAGCCCGTCAGGCGCATTATATACACAATTGATCACATCACGAATACTTAACCTGATTAGATTAGGCTGTTGGGAACCTCTGAATGGAGCTGGATATGTCCAAACAATTATTGCATCTGGTGTTTGGCGGACGCCTGACAGACCCCCAGAGCGTCGAGTTCAAAAACACGGATGAACTGGATATTGTGGGTATTTTCCCCGATTATGACTCTGCCATGAAAGCCTGGAAGGCGGCGGCGCAGCGCACCGTGGATGATGCGCATATGCGCTATTTTATTGTGCACCTGCACCGCATGCTGGATCCGCATATGGGCAAGGATGTTTCGCACGCCGCGGAATAGCGGGCAAAGACGCAGGGAAAAACCGGCTCACTGCGTTTTTTCCTCATAATCTATCAGCGCCAATGCGGCGCGAAATCCGGTTTCCGGGCTGCTCCAGATGGGGATGGTGATTTCCGGGCAATGCGCAATTGCGCCATGCATTGACGCCTGCGCCAGCACGATGACATCCGCCGTCAATGCTGCGCCGCGCAGGCCGCGCGCCACTTCCCGGTGATAGCCGTCGAGATCGCCCTGCTGGAAATATTTCCATGCGCTGGCGAACAGATGATCAATGATGGTGACATTGGCCCGATTCATATCCCTGGCCGATGAATGCATGAGATCCATCGCCGCAGCAAGCGCCGTGGACAGTGCGCCGCAAACGGCGATATGATTGCCCAGCATCACCGCATTGTCCGCCATTGGACGGTCAATGCGCATTACTGGCACCGGCGCATCCGCATCAAAACTTTCCGCAACCGCGCCAATGGTCGAACATGTGCAGATAACCGCCTGCGCCCCTTCGTCCACCAGCCCGGAAAACGCGGCCCTGGCCGCCGCCGTAACCGGCGCCGTCACACCGCCCTCGGCCACGGCCTGGTGCAGCAAATCTTCACGCACCACATGGCGGATCGCAAGACCGGGCGCAAAACGGTCCCGCAAGGCGTCAAATGTGCCGGTATGCACCGGCGAGGTATGCAAAAAAACCAGCATCCAATACACCTCGGATTGGTGTTCCGGTCCTGTGTTACGGATCAAACGGGATCGCCAATGACGATTCCGTTTGATCCGGACAGGGTCTAGCGCGCCGCCTGCCTGGCCTTCAGAGCCTGAGAATGCTTGCCATATTCCAGCCTGGCGATGGTGCGGTTATGCACTTCATCGGGGCCATCGGCGATACGCAGCGTGCGCACGCTGGCATAGGCGCGGGCCATGCCGCTATCGGTGGTGACGCCGCAGGCGCCGAAGGCCTGGATGGCGTCGTCGATAATTTTCAGCGCCATATTGGGGGCTGCCACCTTGATCATGGCGATCTCGGTGCGCGCTACCTTGTTGCCGGCCTTGTCCATCATCCAGGCGGCTTTCATGGTCAGCAGGCGGCACATTTCAATATTGGTGCGCGCCTCGCCGATGCGCTGTTCCCACACCGAATGTTCGGCGATCGGTTTGCCGAACGCCTCGCGCGACAACAGCCGCACGCACATTTTTTCAAGCGCGCGTTCGGCGACCCCGATAATGCGCATACAATGGTGAATGCGTCCCGGCCCCAGGCGGCCCTGTGCGATTTCAAAGCCGCGCCCTTCGCCAAGAATGATATTTTCAGCGGGCACCCGGACATTGTCGAAATGGATTTCCGCATGGCCGTGCGGCGCATCGTCATAGCCGAACACCGGCAGGTTACGTTTGATATTCACACCCGGCATGTGCGGTTCCACCAGAATCTGTGACTGCTGGGTATGGCGGCTGCCCTCGGTGCTGGTCTTGCCCATGACAATGAATACTTTGCAGCGCGGATCAAGCGCGCCGGACGACCACCATTTGGTGCCATTGATCACATAATGATCGCCGTCACGGGTAATCCGTGTGCTGATATTCGTTGCATCGCTTGAGGCGACATCGGGTTCCGTCATGCAGAACACCGACCGGATTTCGCCGTTCAGCAGCGGTTTAAGGAATTTTTCCTTCATCCAGGGCGCGCCGTAACGTTCCAGCACTTCCATATTGCCGGTATCGGGGGCGGCGCAGTTGAACACTTCCGGCGCCCAGCTGACCCGGCCCATAATTTCGCACAGCGGCGCATATTCCAGATTGCTCAGCCCGGGGCCATGCCCGCTTTCCGGCAGGAACAGGTTCCACAGGCCCTGCGCCTTGGCCTTGATTTTCAGATCTTCGATGATCTGCACCACCTGCCAGCGGTTGGCGCCAAACGCCTGCATCTGATCGTAATAAGTCTGCTCATTTGGATAAATATGATCGTCCATGAACCTTTGCAGCTTTTCCATCAAAGCTTTGGTGCGGTCGCTATGTTCGAAATCCATGCCTGGGCCTCCCTGTTATGTCTAATTGCGATACCGCACTTTAGCGCCTTGCCGCGAAGAAAGCACGCAAAAGCCCCTGCGCGCGCAGAGCGTCAATACCGCCATAAATTTCCGGCGCATGATGGCAGGTGGGCTGCGTGAAAAAGCGCGGCCCATGCGCCACCCCGCCCCCCTTTTCGTCGTCGGCCCCATAATAAAGCCGCCGGATGCGGGCAAAACTGATCGCCGCCGCACACATGGCGCAGGGTTCCAGCGTCACATAGAGATCCAGCCCCGTCAGCCGCTGACTGTGCGTCAGCACCGCGCCCGCGCGAATGACAATCATTTCGGCATGCGCCGTCGGGTCATTGTCCGTCTGGGTGCGGTTACCTGCCCGCGCCAGCACACCGCCCGTGGCCGGGTCAACCAGCACCGCCCCCACCGGCACCTCGCCCAGCGCCGCCGCCGCCTCGGCCTCGATCAGGGCCAGTTGCATGTAATTATTGCTCATGGGCGGCAGAATATCCTGCTAAACAGTGGCCATGAAAGCAAAACCTGAAATTTCCCCATCGGATGGCCGCATCGCCAAGGTGCTGGCGCGCGCGGGCATCTGTTCGCGGCGCGAGGCGGAGGCGCTGATCACCCAGGGCCGGGTCAGCGTGGATGGCGAAATATTGGCCTCGCCCGCGCTGAATGTCAGCCCGGACCAGGATATTCGCGTCGATGGCGTGCCCATTCCCCGGGCCGAACCGCCGCGCCTGTGGCGCTATCACAAGCCGCGCGGCGTGGTGACCACCAATCGCGACCCGCAGGGCCGCCCGACCGTGTTCGAGGCGCTGCCGAAGGATCTGCCGCGCGTCATGACCGTGGGCCGTCTGGATTTCAATTCCGAGGGGCTGCTGCTGCTGACCAATGATGGCGAACTGGCGCGCAGACTGGAACTGCCCGCAACCGCGCTGACCCGGCGTTACCGGGTGCGGGTGTTCGGGCGGCCCGATGCGGGCGCGCTGGAACGGCTGATGCGCGGCGTCACGGTGGAAGGCCAGCATTACGGCCCGATCAAGGCGGAACTGGAACGCGAACAGGGTGATAATAGCTGGCTCAGCGTCAGCTTGCGCGAAGGCAAGAACCGCGAGGTGCGCAAGGTGCTGGCGCATCTGGGAATGCAGGTGAACCGGCTGATCCGTGTCGCCTATGGGCCGTTTCAACTGGGCGATCTGAAAATCGGCCATGTGGATGAAATTCCCCCCATCAAGGTGATGGAACAGCTTGGCATATTTCAGGACAAGACCGGCTGGGCCAAGGCGGCGCCGCCAAAAAAACGCGGCGTCAAGAAAAAATGAGAATCGTCGGCGGGATTTATCGCGGCCGCACGCTGGCGGCGCCCGAAGGCCGCGCGACACGCCCGACATCGGAACGCACCCGCGAGGCGCTGTTCAATATTCTGGCGCATGGGCTTGCGCAAAATCGCGAAACGCCCCTGCCGCAAGGGGCGCGGGTGCTGGACCTGTTTGCGGGCAGCGGCGCATTGGGGCTGGAGGCGCTGTCGCGCGGCGCACAACGTGTGCTGTTCATCGACAACGCCATAGCGGCGCGCGCCGCCATCCGGGAAAACATCGACACGTTACAGGCGGCAGGCGCCGCCAAACTGTACCGCCGCGACGCCACCCGGCTTGGCCCGATGGAAAGCAATTGCGGCGGCCCGTTCGATCTGGCGTTTCTGGACCCGCCCTATCACAGCGAACTGATCGCCCCCGCCTTGCAAAGCCTGTTGGAGGGCGGCTGGTTAAACCCCAACGCCGTGCTGGTGGTTGAACTGGCAGCCGATGAAACCCCGCCCGCGCATCCCGGTTATACGGAACTGGACCGGCGCATCTATGGCGATACGAGGCTGCTGTTTCTGAAATACGGCTAAAAATCTAATTCCGGTGCAACCGCACCGGCAAATGCGAATAGCCGCGCACAAAGCTGGAAAATACCCGCACCGGTTCCCCCATCACTTCCACTTTATGGAAGCGTTTGAGAATTTCTTCCCAGACGATGCGCAACTGCATTTCCGCCAGCCGGTTGCCGACGCAGCGGTGAATGCCAAAGCCGAACGACAGATGCTGGCGCGGCCGCGCACGGTCGATAATAAAAGCATTGGGATTTTCGATAACGGTTTCGTCGCGGTTGCCCGAAACATACCACATTAGCACCTTGTCGCCCTTTTTGATCTGCTGGCCGCCCAGCACGGTGTCCTGCAAAGCGGTGCGCCGCATATAGGACAGCGGCGTCTGCCAGCGGATGATTTCCGGCACCATGCTTTCAATCAGCGCCGGGTTTTCGCGCAGCTTCTGATATTGATCCGGGTTCTGATTAAGCGCCAGCACGCCGCCGGTAATCGAGTTGCGCGTGGTGTCATTGCCGCCAACGATCAGCAGAATGACATTACCCAAAAATTCCAGGGGCGGCATATTCCGCGTCGCATCGGAATGCGCCAGCATGGAAATCAGATCACCGCCCGGCGCCGGATCATTCACCCGCTGGTTCCATAAACTTGTGAAATAAGCGGCGCATTCATAAAGTTCCGCCCGGCGCGCCTCTTCTGAATCTACGATGCCGGAATTCAGGTCCGCCGTCGCCACATCTGACCAGCGGGTCAGTTTGCGCCGGTCTTCCCAGGGAAAATCGAACAATGTCGCCAGCATTTGCGTGGTTAGTTCAATGGAAACCCTATCCACCCAGTCGAACGTCTCGCCTGCTGGAAGCCCGTCCAGGATTTGGCCCGCGCGTTCCCGGATAACACCTTCCAGCCTGGCCAGATTAGCCGGGGCGACAATCGGGCTAACCGCCTTGCGCTGTTCGTCATGCTTGGGCGGGTCCATGGCGATGAACATCGGCAGCCGGAAATCTTCATCCGGGTCGCGCAGCGTAATTGTAGGTTCCGAAGAATATATTCCGTGATTGGTGTCAACCGTCATGATGTCGTTATATCTGGTGACCGACCAAAAAGGGCCAAACGCGCTATCTGCGCAATAATGCACCGGCGCCTCGGCGCGCAGCCGTTCAAAATACGGCCAGTGTATGTCGTTTTGAAACAGATGCCCCTGGCTCATATCGATTTTGTCGAGCGGTATGGCATAGGCCTCTTGCCGCGCATCCGGGACGATTTTGGCAGTTGAGCTGGACATAAAAAGTTCCTTATCTGATTTTCCAGCCTGGAGGGGCGTGGCGCACACAATGACTGAATATAGCAACACCAGACGATTTTTCAATGTCAGCGCATTTCATATCCCCAGAATTGGGGAGACATGATTGCATATTACAGCCTTGAGATTTGCTATAACATTGATGAGCCTGCGATTTTTTCGTTTAATGGGGTCGAATGTCAGCCTTATTTTGGTTCATTGCGCGCTTTGGTTCGTGCCAACGCTATTTTCGCGCGGCGGCGCTAACTGCGCTGGTTTTAGGCTTAGGGGTGCATCCACCCGCTTATGCTGGCGAAGTTCCGGTGGCAGTAGCGGCGAATTTTACGGCCACCGCGCAGGAAATCGCCGCAAGCTTTCAGAAGCAAACCGGCCATAACGCCATTCTCAGTTTTGGATCATCCGGTCAGCTTTACGCCCAGATCGCACAGGGCGCGCCATTTGACATATTGTTGTCGGCGGACGCCGCCCGCCCGGCGCAGGCGGAAAGGGATGGCCTGGCGGTTGCCGGTTCGCGCTTCACCTATGCCATCGGCAAACTGGTTCTGTGGAGTGCCAACCCGGGGCTGGTCGATAATCAGGGTGCGGTATTGAAGCAGGGGAGCTTCAGCCATATCGCCATCGCCAATCCGGATGCCGCGCCCTATGGGGCGGCCGCCCTCCAAACGCTTAAGGCGCTGGGTGTGCATGAACAGATCGCGCCCAAAATCGTTATGGGCGCAAGCATTACCCAGGCCTATCAATTCACAGCCAGCGGCAATGCCGAACTGGGCTTTGTCGCGCTGGCGCAACTGACGGATAAAAGCGCCGGGTCGCGCTGGATCGTGCCGGAAAATCTGTATGCGCCGATTTTGCAGGATGCGGTGCTGCTGACGCAGGGCGCGAACAATGAAGCCGCAAAAGCGTTTCTGGATTTTCTGAAAAGCCCGCAAGCCACCGCCATCATTACCGCACAGGGTTATGGCGCGCCATCGGAGAAGTAAAAGCATTATGTGGCAGACCATTTCTCTTTCGCTCCAGCTTGCCGCGCTGACCACGCTCATACTGGTGGCGCTGGGCGTGCCGCTGGGCTGGTGGCTGGCGCGCACGCGCAGCCTGTGGGCAGAACCGGTGGCGGCGCTGGTGGCGCTGCCGGTGGTGCTGCCGCCGACGGTGCTGGGCTTTTATCTGCTGGTGGCGATGGGGCCGAACGGGCCGTTCGCGCCGCTGCTGGCGGCGTCCGGGCTGCGCACGCTGGCGTTCAGTTTCGAAGGGCTGCTGATCGGATCGGTGATTTATTCGCTGCCCTTCATGGTGCAGCCGGCGCGCAATGCGTTTCAACTGATCGGCGATGGGCCGCTGGAGGCGGCGGCGACCTTGCGCGCCGCGCCGCTCGATGCATTTTTTTCGGTGGCTGTGCCGCTGGCGCGCGGCGGCATTCTGTCGGGCGCGATTCTCAGCTTTGCGCATACCATCGGCGAATTTGGCGTGGTGCTGATGATTGGCGGTAATATTCCGGGCGAAACCAAAACCCTTTCCATCGCCATTTTCGACTATGTCGAGACGATGCAATGGGGCGCGGCGCATATGCTGTCGGCGGGGATGCTGATATTTTCATTCGCCGTCATTCTGCTGACCATGCTGATCGCCAAACGCACCGGGAGCCCGCCGCCATGAGCGAAGTGGAAGCCCGCTTCAAAGGCGCGTTTGGCGATTTTTCGCTCGATGTCGCATTCACTGCGCCCGCCCGCGGCGTGACCGGCCTGTTCGGCCCGTCAGGCTGCGGCAAGACCACCATACTGCGCTGTATTGCCGGGCTGACAAAAGTGGCGGAGGGCTATTTGCGGGCCGATGGCGCGGTGTGGCAGGATGCGGACCAATTCCTGGCCCCGCACAAACGCGCCATTGGTTATGTGTTTCAGGAACCGCGGCTGTTTTCGCATCTTTCGGTTCTGGACAATCTGCACTATGGCTTGCGCCGCGCCAAAACGGGCACGATCGCGCTGGAGCCGGTCATTGATCTGATGGGCATCCGCGATCTGCTGCGCCGTTCGACCGTGAGCCTGTCGGGCGGCGAGCGCCAACGTATCGCCATTGGCCGCGCGCTGTTGTCGCAACCGCGCCTGCTGCTGATGGATGAACCGCTGTCGGCGCTCGACCGGCAGAGCAAAAATGAAATTCTGCCCTATCTCGAAAGCCTGCCCCGGGCGCTGTCGCTTCCCATCATCTATGTCTCGCATGATCTGGCGGAACTTGAACGCCTCGCCGATCATCTGGTGCTCATACGCGAAGGCCGGGTGCTGGCGGCCGGGCCGCTCACGCAATTGCTGACCGATCTGTCGCTGCCGCTGGCGCGCCTGCCTGAAGCCGCCGCTGTGCTGGACCTGACGGTGGAAAGCCACGATGCGCGTTATGACATGAGCCAATGCCGCATTGATGGTTTGCCGTTTTTTGTGCCGGGGCATCTGGGCCTGGCGGGAACCGTGCGGCGCGTGCGGGTGCGCGCGGGCGATGTCAGCCTGGCCATGCAGCAACCCGCCGGCAGCAGCGTTCTGAATGTCCTGCCCGCCCGCATCCTGTCGGCAGAAACCGCCAGCCCCAGCCAGATGCTGGTGCTGCTCGGCCTTGGCGCATCGGGTGAGGTGCGGCTGCTGTCCAGCATCACCCGCAAAAGCTGGGACGCGCTCGGCCTGCATCCCGGCCAGGCGCTGTTCGCCCAGATCAAGGGTATGGCGATGGCCGACAGGTGACGGGCGGCGGCGGGGCGGTTACGATGAATAGCTTTGCCAGTCATCAGAAATTCTCTGTTGAAATATATAATACTTAGTGCTATATTCCTAAGTGTTATACAAATGATGCGGGGGTTGGATGCGCGTCTTCAAGACCAAGCCATTTACCCGCTTTGCGAACCATGAAGAGATTACTGATACGGAATTGTGCGAAGCCATTCGTGGAGTGGAGAAGGGACTGCTTGACGCCGATTTGGGTGGCGGCGTGATCAAGCTGCGTCTTGCCCGGCCGGGTCAGGGCAAATCGGGTGGTTTGCGCAGCATCGTACTGTTCCGGCGTGAAGAAAAAGCGTTTTTCGTCTATGGTTTTGCCAAAAGCAGCCTGGGCAATATTAAACGGGATGAGCTGCAAGCTTTCCGCAAACTGGCGGCTTCCATGCTGGCGCTCAATGACAAGGCGCTTGCTGCGGCGATAAGGAATGGAACGATCATGGAGCTGGACTATGGCCAAGAAATATAAGAGTGGCGCACTGGCCGCTGTGCATGAGACGGCGCTCGGTCTGCATGATGCGGGCGCCATGGACAAGCAGACCATGAAGGCGTTCGATACAATGTGCCTGACGCCGGTCAAACCGCTGACGCCAGAACAGATCCGCCGGATACGCCACCGCGAAAAGGCCAGCCAGGCGGTATTTGCCCGCTATCTCAACGTCACCACCGGCCTGGTCAGCCAGTGGGAACGCGGCGAAAAACATCCACGCGGCGCCTCGCTCAAGCTGCTGACGCTGGTTGCTAAAAACGGGCTACAGGCGGTGGCGTAATGACTCACACGCCGCGCACCAGGCCGTGATATTGCGCGACCAGCGGGTCGGCCGTGAGCAGAATAATTTCTTCCACCGCCGACTGCGCCACAAGGATACGGTCGAACGGATCTTTGTGCAGCGGCGGCAAGGCTTCGATGGCGACGGCATGGGCGCTGGTGATGGGCAGTTCGATATAGCCGTGATCCAGCAGGCCGCGCCGCAGCAGACGCGGGTCAATGCGAAAGTCCGCCCGCCCGCGCCCATATTTGATGGCGACCTCCCAAATATTGGCGGCGCTGAACAGCAGATCGTTGGCTGGATTATCGAGATAGGCGCGCGCCGCGGCGGATAACTTTTTAGGTTGCCCAATTTGCCATATTAGCAGATGGGTATCCAGCAGCAGCTTCATTCCTCACCGTAGAACATCTGCTCGATCTCTTCGCGGAACATCTCGTCGAAATCATCCGGCACTTCGATTTGCCCTTCCATGAAACCTTGCCGCTGCAGCGGTTTGGCGGCTGGCACGTCGAGCGCGGTGACCTTCACCAGCGGCTTGCCGGCCTTGGCGATCACGAACGGCTCACCTTTGACTGCCGCTTCGATCAGCCGGGATAGATGGGTTTTGGCTTCATGGATGTTGACGGTTTTCATGGCAGGCCCCAATTAAACTAAGTTTGACTAGTCTAGTTAAAATATAAGATCAGGGCAATGATTAATCCGCCCCCATTGACTAGTATGTTCCTGTTATGTTCTTATTACTCCCCATTTGTTGCAGGGAGCAGGGAACGTGCGGCGGCCAACGCAGATCGAACGGTTATATCTGGATTTTGACGGCTTTTTCGCCTCGGTCGAGCAGCAGGCGCGCCCGCGCCTGCGCGGCAAACCGGTGGGGGTGACGCCGTTCGCCGAAGCGGAACATACCTGCGTCATTGCCTGTTCGCGCGAGGCCAAGCTGCGCGGCGTTAAAAATGTCATGAGCATCGCCGAGGCGCGGGCGCGCTGCCCCGAGATCATTCTGGTGCCGCAATCGCCCGATCTGTACCGCCGCGCCCATAATGCGCTGATCTCGGAAATTTCCGCGGTGCTTCCCATCGACGCGATCAAATCCATCGATGAGCTGACCTGCCGGGTCGAGGCCGCCGACCGCGCCGATCCGCAACGCCTGGGCCTGCGCATCAAACAGCGCCTGGCGGATAATATCGGGCCTTATATCAATTGCTCGATCGGTTTCGGGGCCAACCGGCAACTGGCGAAAATGGCCTGCAAGGCGGGCAAGCCGAACGGCAATATGGTCTGGCGGCCGGAAGATATGCCCGGCCCGCTGCTGGCGTTGCAGCTCGTCGATGTGCCCGGTATTGGCGGGCGCATGGCGCGCCGTCTGGCGCGCGCCGGCATTACCGACATGGCCGGGCTGCTGGCCACCCAGCCCAAACAGATGCGCAAACTATGGGGCAATGTCACCGGCGAGCGGCTATGGTATGCGCTGCATGGCTATGATCTGCAGGCGCAGCCTTCCAAACGCGGCATGTATGGCCATGGCCGGGTCTTGCCGCCGGGGCACCGCACGCTCGATCATGCCCGCGACGCCTCGCGCCTGCTGCTGGTCAAGGCGGCGCGGCGCATGCGGCGCGATGGCTGGAATGCGGATGGGCTGTGGCTGTGGCTGCAAATCCGCGACGGATCGTGGACGCGCGCGGCGCCATTACGGGCGGCGCAGGATGATCAGGCGGTGCTGCATGCGCTGGAGGGGCTGTGGGCCATGGCGCGCGCGCAATTGCCGCGCAATGAACGCATCATCCGGCTGGGGGTGACGCTGCTTGATCTGACCCCCGCCAATGAACGCCAGCTTGATCTGCTGCTGGATGATGACCGCATACGGCGGCGCTGGGAATGCGCGACGGCGGCCATTGACAGCCTGAACCGCAAGCATGGCCGCACGCTGGTCAGCCTTGGGGCCTGGACGCCGCCGCCCGGCGGCTATGCCGGCGGCAAGATCAGCTACACCCGTATTCCGTCTGCGGAGGATTTCTGGTGAACTGGAAAACCGATCTGAAGCTTTCCGATCTGGGCGCGGGCGAGCGCATCGAGGCGACATGCAAAAAATGCGGCCTCACACATTATGAACAGGCGGCGCACCTGCTGACCCGGCCTGATATGCAGCATCTCTATCTGGACGAGGCCGAGCGCCTGCTGCATTGCGCCAACCGGTTCTGCCGCGGCCCGGTGCGCATTGCGCTGATCCATGACGGCAAGACCGAAGGTTTTGTGGGCGGCATGGCCTGATCTGAGGCCGCCGGCTGCAATTTCAAGCCGGATTATCCTTCAGATTTTCCCATATGTCCGCAAACCCGCGATGCGTGTCGGCAAACAAGGTAATCAGTTGCGGATCAAAATGTTCCTTCGGGTCCAGACGGTCATCGCCGTTTAAAATGATATCCAGCGTTTCCTCATGGCTGAAGCCCTTTTTGTACGGGCGTTCGGAGCGCAACGCATCATAGATATCCGCGACCTGCACAATGCGCGCCGACAGGGGAATGTCCGTCCCCGCCAGTCCGGCGGGATAACCGGTGCCGGCCCATTTTTCATGATGGTTCAGGGCAATTTCCGCAGCCAGTTGCAGACGCGGGGAATCGCGCAAAATCTGATAGCCATAGGTGGTGTGCCGGTCCATTTCGGCGCGCTCAAGATCATCAAGGCGGCCCTTTTTCTTCAGCACAGCCTGATCAACGCTCATTTTTCCGACATCATGCAGTTGCGCGCTGTAATGGATCTCGTCACAAAACACCTTCGGCAGGCCCAGGTGCTGCGCAATGAAATAGCTATATTCATTGGTGCGGATAATGTGATTTCCGGTGCCTTCGTCATGAATTTCAGCCGCGCGCGCCAGCAGGCCGACAGACAGCAAAAATGCTTCTTCGGTTTGTTCCTGAAGATTGGCAATATGCATCCGTTGATCCGCCAACTGACGATTACGGTTCTGCAAAGTCAGGTTTTTCTGACGGATCTGATCCATCATGTCGGTGAGTTCGATGCTGGAACCCACAACACGCGCCACGGGCGCCACGATGGACGACATATGCGGATCAAATGGCACGGTTTCGCCTGACGGGCCAAGACGGTTGATCAGCTGCACGACGCCGATCACGCGATTGGTGTAATTTTTCAGCGGGAAACACAGCATCGAATGAGACGTGTAATGGCGCTGTTCATTGGCGGGGTCGAAGGAATAGGGCTTGTCAGCGCCAATGGCATAGACATCATCAATAACCACCGTCTCGCCGGTCATGGCCACAAACCCCGAGATGGTCTTGCTGCTTACCGGAACTTCAAAGCCGGCGGCGGACAGGCGGATGCGGTCATTTTGGGCGTTCATCGCCTGCAAGACGGCCCCCTTGCGCTTGCGCCGCAAAATAAAGATCGTACCGGCCTCCGCACCGGTCAGCATCCGCGATTTTTTCAGAACCTTCGCGAGAAGTTGCGGCAGCGACTGGCGTGGCTGCGATTCGACAAACTCCAGAAATTCCTGAGTAAGATTACGCTGATAATCCATTATGAGATGCCAAAAGATGCCGCCATAAACTAAGCTTGGTCATGATGTATAACATGGGATCATTTACCATAAGTGAACTTATATAGGACGTTTCCTGAAACAATCGAGGGGCCCGCCAACAAATATACGTGTTTGCGAAGACTGTTCTACCCCGGACACGTCAAATCCATTAGACAAACTATCCGATTTAAGCTCCAACATAAGTTTCAGATGATAAACATCTTATGTATCAGTAATTTAATGCTAGTCTAGATGTTCGTATGCATTATTAAAAACGGGGATTTGAAATGCGTAAATATTTGACCGCTGCTTTTGCGGCCGGAATATTTCTGGCGGCCAGCCTGATCCCGCCGGCCGCGGATGCGGCTAACCGGGTTATTCTCTCTGCCGGGGCCTTCACCAGCGGCTATTATCTGCTGGGCGGGGCCATCTGCGCGCAGGTGAACGCCGCCAGCGGCAGCGGCGGATTACGCTGCGCGGTTGAGACCAGCAAGGGCACCGTATCCAATCTCCTGGCCTTGCAGGCCGGTCAGGCGGACCTGGTTCTGGCCCAGTCGGACTGGCAATATCATGCCTATGCCGGCACTGTTAAACCCTTTACCGGCAACAAGGCCAATAAGGACATGCGGGCGCTGCTGTCGCTGACAGGATCGCCGCTGGTGGTGCTGGCGCCTGCTGCTTCCGGCATTGCCGGGGTGCAGGATCTGGCCGGGAAAAGCATTGATATCGGCAAGCCGGGCGCCGGGCGCCGGGCAGCCATGGATGATGTGCTGGCCGCCATGGGCTGGGATTTGGGAAAATTCAAACTGGCATCCGAACTGGGCGAAGATGCGGCCATCAAGGCGCTGTGCAATGGCAGCCTGGACGCCATCGCGCTGGCGGGGATGACGCCTGATCGCGATGTAAGCAAGGCCATGCGCAGTTGCGCGCTGAAAATTGTTCCGCTCACCGGGCCTGGCATAGACAAATTGCTGGCGGACAAGCCCTATTATTCCGCCGTGACAATTCCCAAAGGAAGTTACCCGGGCACTGGCGCCGATGTGCCCAGCATTGGCTTGCGGGTCATCCTGCTGGCGCGGGCTTCGCTAGCGGAAAAAGATGCTTACGCCATCGTCAAATCGGTGGCGGGCAATCTGGATGCGGTGCGCAAGCTGCACACAAGTTTCGCCAGCATTCAGCGCAAGGGCATGGACAAAGCGGGCATTGCGGCGCCGCTGCATGCCGGGGCCGCAAAATATTTCCGCGAAGCAAAATAAATGAAACGGGCCGGCCCGCTAGGCCCTATTTTGCGAATCAGACGGAACAGCCGCTGGCGGTTCCGTCTGATTCGGACAGGGTCTAAAGGTGATGGAATTTATTTGGCGGATTCTTCCTTGATATAGGCCAGCACATTGGCCAGATCCGAATCCTTCTTCAGACCGGCAAAGGCCATTTTGTTCTTGGGCACAAACCCCTTGGGATCGCGCAGATATTTTTCGATCGTCGCTTCGTCCCAGGTAAGCCCGGATGATTTCATCGCTTCGGAATAGTTAAAGCCTTCCGCCGTGCCTGCCGCGCGGCCAATGATGCCATGCAGATTTGGCCCGATCTTGTTGCCGTCCGCCGCCACGATGGAATGACAGGCCTGGCATTTCTTGAACACCTTGGCGCCTGCGGCCGCATCGCCGGGTTCCAGCGCCAGGGCCTGGCCCGCCAGCGCGCCAGAAAACGCCACCGCCAGCGCAACGCCGCGCGGGCCAAAATTACGAACTTTCATAGGATACTCCTGACTGATTGGATGATGCCGGGCCGGAAGGCCGGAATGATGAAACCTGATGACGCGAGATGATTTACAACCAGCGCCATACAAGCGCAAGCCTGCCGCATAATCGGGGCAAAAATACGGCGCTATTTGTTAAGGGCGTGCTAAAATCCATGGAAAATCCTGCGAATGAGGCATGGTTTCGATGGATCTGACCGAACTGATGAACAGCCTGCCCAAAGACAGGCTGAAAAAAATGCTCCGCGCCGGGCGCCAGGTGCTGGAATGCCAGCGCCTGCTGAACAAGACCGGGGCCAATGTGGTGGGCCAGGTGTTGGCGCATCAGGACACATTTTATCAATGGAACCATTATCCCAAGGGCGATGTCTATGACCGCGAAAGTTTCAGCCAATATTATTACCACGCGCATCGCGGCACCACGGGCGAGCATGGGCATTTTCATACTTTCATGCGCGCGGGCGGCATAGGCGCGGGGGTTGAACCCGCGCCGTACAAAGGCGAATGGCAGCGCCCGATGGACAAGGACGCCATCGCCCATATTATCTGCATCAGCATGGATGCGAACGGTGTACCCACGGCGCTGTTCGGCGTCAACCGCTGGGTTACCGGCGAAACCTTTTATGCGGCGCGTGATGTCATCAAACTGATCGACCGGTACCGGATCGATCACACCTTTCCCTGCCTCGCGGTCAATATGTGGATGGGCGCGATGCTGCATTTGTTCTATCCGCAGATCTGCGTGCTGCTCTATCAGCGCGACGCGGCCATCGCGCTGCGGCAGAAAGAATATCCGGACAAGGATATTTATGAAGACCGGGCGCTGGAGATCACCTCGTTCCTGCCCATCTCCATTGAGGGCCAGCTCGCCGCGATGGATAAGGTGCTGGCGTGAGGGCAGCCAGAAGGCGGAAAGATGATAGCGCCACAGGCCGTCTTTGAGGGCGCTTCGCCGGCATCAAATGTCAGCCCTGATATAACGCGCCCTGTATTATTCGGCGGCGGCTTTTGCGGATTTACGTTGCAGGCGCTGCAACTGTTCCCAGCCCAGATAGCCGGTGAAGGCTGTGTCGTTGAAATACAGCACCGGCCCGTCGCAGATGAACAGATAAACGGTATCTTCGAGCGCGGTGGTCGCGCCATGCACCATGCCGTTCGGCTCATAAGTATAGTCGCCGGTTTCCAGCGTGCCGTCGCGCACCTGTAATTTGCCGGAAAGAATGAAGGCGTGCGCGGCCGAAAGATGCTTGTGCGGCGGCGCCACATAGCCCTTTTTCCACTTCAGCAACACGGCCCAGCGCCCGGTTTCCGGTCCAGTCCACAGCACCTTCATCCAGGCCATGCCCGGATCGGTCTCGATCCATTCCATCTGCGACGAACGCGACAGACTGTCCATCAGTTCTGAATTTACCGGTCTGATATCCTGTGGCAGCGGCATGATGTTTCTCCCTGGGTTGTTCGCAGCCCAAGGCTAGCGCTGAAAGGCGGTGCAAGGCCAGTGGATTTTTGATCTGCCGGTCTGCCGGGCCGGCGCGATTCGCAAACAAAAACGGCGGCCCCCAGTTTCTTGGCGGGCCGCCGTTTCAAAACACTATGTGTGAGGATTAGGCCTTGCGGCGTTTGCCGAAATAGCCCAGACCCATAATGCCCGCGCCAAGCAAAGTCAGCGATGCGGGTTCGGGTATGCCATAGGTTTCGATCAGGGCCACCGAGGTGTCAAAATCAACCGTGTTGGTGACATTGGCACCCAAAACAATGCTATTAACATCGGTGAAGTCGATCCCGGAGAAGAGCGAAAATGACAGAAAATAATCCGTCGCAGCCGAGATTACGCCCACATTTTCGAAGAAATGGGTGAAGGTGCTGTCGCCGTCGGTGACGCTCAGACTCCAGTCCACCCCATCATCCGCCGACAGAATGACCACACGGAAACTGTCGGAACTGCCGCCTTCGGTCAGATCAGCGCTGCCAAGGCCCGCGCCCGCCAGACCGTTCCAGGTAATATAGGTGTTTGAACGCACACCCGTATCCTGGCTGTGGCTGAAGGCGCCGTCAATAACCGCCGCATCCATACTGGCGGCCCGGCTGCTACCCGGCGATCCGATCAGAGTCGTTTTAATATCGCGATTACCACCGATAATACTGGCATGCGGGCCGGCGTCAGTGACCTGCAAGCCGCCAGCATTATCCAGCAGCGTGACCGAAGGATCAAGGCCACCGGGATGGGCTTCGGGTCCCACAATCCGTATGCCTTGCGGCGCATCAATGAAATCGTCGATTATGATGGCATTTGCGGCGCCTGTCATTGTTATGGCGCCTACCGCCAGGGCGGCGCAACCCAATAAAAGATTCTTAACCATGAGCTATCCCTTTAAAAATTCAATCCAAACCCGGAGCTGCGATAAAGCTCGCTGGAACCGGCATCCATATTCCCAACCATTTTTATAAATAATTTTTTTAGTGGGTCCTTACTAGCTCAGATTTTCGGATAGTGCAAGGGACATATTAACAAATTATTTAGAAATGGCTGTGACTGGGCCGGGTTTTCCCGGTCCAGTCACAAATATTCGAATATTTTAAAGCGGTTAGCGGCCTGATGGCGCCAGCCATTCCTATGTCATTGCAACTCGCGAAGCGAAGAGGCAATCCAGAAACCATCAAGCTATTGCATGATTCTGGATTGCCCTGACTGCGCTTCGCAACAACGAAGCAGGCGGCCCTTACGCTGTTTTGCGGCGGCGTTTGATGGCGCCCAGACCCATGATGCCCGCGCCAAGCAAAGTCAGCGAGGCGGGTTCGGGTATGCCATAAGTTTCGATCAGGGCCACCGAGGTGTCAAAATCAACCGTGCTGGTGACATTGGCGCCGAAAACGATGCTTTCAACATCGGTGAAGTCGATCCCGGAGAAGAGCGAAAATGACAGAAAATAATCCGTCGCACCAGCAATTACGCCCACATTTTCGAAGAAATGGGTGAAGGTGCTGTCGCCGTCGGTGACGCTCAGACTCCAGTCCACCCCATCATCCGCCGACAGAATGACCAAACGGAACCTGTCGGAACTGCCGGCTTCGGTCAGATCAACGCTGCCAAGGCCCGCGCCCGCCAGACCGTTCCAGGTAATATAGCTGTTCGAGCGCACACCCGTATCCTGGCTGTGGCTGAAGGCACCATCAACAAGGGCCGCATCCGATTTGGTGGCCCGGCTGCTACCCGGCGATCCGATCAGAGTCGTCGTAATGTCGCGATAACCACCGATAATGCTGGCATGCGGGCCTGCGGATGTGGGCACAAGGCCGCCGTCATTATCCAGCAGCGTGACCGCAGGATCGCTACCGCCGGGATTGGCTTCGGGTCCCGCAATCTCAATGTTCTGCGGCGCATCAATGAAATCGTCGATGATCAGCGCGTTGGCGCCAGTGGCGATCGCCGTGGCCATAACCGAACCAAGCAGTATTTGTTTAAACATATCCATCTCCTTGTAAATCTGACTGGCACAACGCCACATCAATCGCACTACATTTAAGAGGAACTTCTTCATTCCCCCGATTACTTCCGTTCCCAACCAGTATTCAGTTAGTATAATTAGAATATTATTAATCAAATCTTATGATAATCTATGAATAATATCACGAAAATTTATTTTCGAATATTATCTATAGTCATCATTTCCTAGTTTGCACTTAACAGGAGCTGTTTTGATTAACAAATATTCCGGCCTCGTCGCTGCTTGAGCGGAATAAAGCATGGGATCCGGCATTCTGTCTGTGACGGCCATCACAGTTTTTTAAGAATCATTATTGTTTGAGTGATAAATCCTCCCCAGCCGCCCGGCGCCATTGCTCAAGGGATGGCGCGGCCCGTTAATCGCGGACTTTTCCCCTGCTGACGCGCATTCAGGGGGGAAAAAAGTGATAAAAAAGGGGGGCGCTATGACGCCCCCGGTTTCACGGACAGGCGGTAAAAAAAGCGGGTTTAAAAGGGGACGTTTAAAAGGGACTTAAAAGGGGACGCTACCCTTTTTATTTGCATTAAATGCTTCACCGCCTTAGGCTTGCCTATGCCCCGTCTTGCCAGAACCGTCATCGCCAATATTCCCTACCATGTCACACAGCGCGGCAATCGCCGCGAGAATGTGTTTTTCACCGATGACGGCAGACGAACCTATCTGACCTGGTTAAGTCAGTATGCGGAACAACATCATGTGGACATTCTGGCTTACTGTTTGATGCCGAACCATGTGCATCTGGTCGCGGTTCCGGCCACGCAGGACGGATTGCAACTGCTGCTGAAGCCATTGCACATGCGCCACGCCCAGCGCGTCAACCGCCTGCAGGGCTGGCACGGGCATGTCTGGCAGGGGCGATATTTTTCCTCGGCGCTTGACGAGGAATATCTGTGGGCCGCCATCGGCTATGTGGAGCGCAATCCGGTGCGCGCCCGGCTGGTGCGAAAGGCCGAGAGCTATGCCTGGTCGAGCGCCGCCGGGCATTGCGGCCTCCGCGATGACCCGGTATTGACCACGCGCAAATACTGGCGCAAGCAGTTTGAGGCGCGTGATAACTGGTCCGCCTGGCTGGCGGAAAAGGACGCGCCTGAAAGGCTGGAGATAATACGCCGCAATACGGACAAGGGGCTGCCCTGCGGCGCGGACGCTTTCCTGCGCAAAATGGAAAAAATAGCAGGCCGGCCACTGTCATACAGGCCGCAAGGCCGGCCGCAGAAAGCACAGGAAAAAGCGTAGCGTCCGTTTTCCCACACCCGATATGGATGTCAATTACATGCTCTGCGCCCAAAAGCCGGGTTAGGCGCGGAAGGGGTTGGCGATGCGCAGCCGCCCCTCGAGCAGGGCGCCATCCTGCATATCTTCCGACCACAGAGTATCGCTCGAGGTCTGCAACGCCGCAGCAACAATCATCGCGTCATAGATGGAAAGAGTGTACCGCTCGGCCAGGGCAAGACCGCTTTCATGGGTTTCAATGGTAACAGGCGCGACACGCAGCAGCCCGCGCACCAGCGACAGAAATCCGTAGGTTTCATCCCAGGACATCAGCATCTTGCGCCGCGCCACATTGGCGATTTCATTGAGAACCTGCACGCTGATCACACCGCCTGTGGCGAGCAGGCTTTCCGCCCGGTCGGCCTTTGCCTTATCGGACGAGGCGAGATACAAAAGAATGTTGGTGTCAAAAAAACTACCGGGCATTCGCCTCATCCCGGTCGAACCGGAAATCGGCGGGAAGGCGGCCCCGGAAGGTGCGCAGGCGGCTCAGCAGCTCCTGAGTACCGGGCTTGCGCGACACGCCAAAGGTGCGGGCGTCGGCGACATGGATTTCAATATCATCACCTTCTTTCAACCCCAACACCTCGACCACCGCCGCAGGCAGCCGCACCGCCAGACTATTGCCCCATTTCGCCACCTGCATCACAGCCTCCATGGATATATGTCCGCATAAATGTATATCATTGCGGGAATAATGTCAATGGACGCATGGTCTTGATCCCCCTTGCTTCAACTGAGCAAGGATAATCATAATCACAGCTCTAAAATCAGGAGTATTTCAGCAGCCCGCTAGTTGTAATACTTACCGAGATGGATAGTGAGATGAGCGGGAGTTCAGAGGAATATATAAATTACTATTCGCGCGAAAAGTACTTTTTCGAAAAGGTGGGGCCGCGCTTCAGAAAATCCGGCCACATCGATCCAACCGACTTCTACTTGATCCTTATCTGAAAAGCCAACCGCGCCAAGACGCGTCATAGGGATCGGCTGGCGGGGCTGGCGGGGCTGGCGAAGAAACCAGGCAATTTCTCGGCGGCGGTCAAGGAGATCGCGGCAGCCCCGGTTTCACAGTCAGTTGGCCGCCCGGGATCCCGGGATAAAGTGCTGGCCTAAAACAGTAGACGGGTTAATCTAGGAAACAGTGAAATCAAGGATGTTGCCCATGCCCGTCTTGCCCAATTCGCTTGAAGCCCGTGATGTCGCCAGCGTGCTGCATCCCTATACCAATATGGCCAGCTTTGCGCAGGCCGGACCGTTTCTGATTGACCGGGGCGAAGGCGTCTATGTGTTTGACCGCGACGGCAAGGGCTATATCGAAGGCATGGCGGGCCTGTGGTGCACCGCGCTCGGTTTCAACAATCAGGAACTGATCGAGGCGGCCACGGCGCAGATGCAAAAGCTGCCTTTTTATCATGTGTTCGGCGGCAAGGGGCATGAGAGCGCCATTCTGCTGGCCGAAAAGCTGAAAGCCATGATGCCGTTCAAGGCCGGTAAGGTGTCGTTCTGCGGCTCGGGTTCCGAGGCCAATGACACGCAGGTCAAGCTGGTCTGGTATTACAACAACATTATGGGCCGCCCGAAAAAGAAAAAAATCATCAGCCGCATCAAGGCCTATCACGGCGTTACCGTGGCGACCGCCAGCCTGACCGGCCTGCCGCATCTGCACGCCGACTGGGATCTGCCCATTGCCAATATTCTGCATACGGATTGCCCGCATTATTACCGCTTTGCGCAACCGGGCGAAACCGAGGACGAATTCACCACCCGCCTGGCCGCAAATCTGGATGCCATGATCCAGCGCGAAGGCCCGGACACCATTGCCGCCTTCATTGCCGAACCCATTATGGGGGCGGCTGGCGTGCTGGTTCCGCCCGCCGGTTATTTTGCGAAAATCCAGGCGGTGCTGGACAAATATGACATTCTATTCATCGATGATGAGGTCATCACCGGCTTTGCGCGCACCGGCAATATGTTCGGCGCGGAAACATTCGGCCTTCGCCCCCATGCCATGTCGCTCGCCAAGGCGCTGTCGTCCGCCTATGTGCCGATTGGCGCGGTGATCCTGCCGGAATTTATGGACGAGGCCATCGCCGAAGGCAGCCGCCGTAATGGCAATTTCGGGCATGGCTTTACTTATACCGGGCATCCGCTGGGCTGTGCGGTGGCGCTGAAAACGCTGGAACTGTATGAACGCATGGATATTGTAAACCGGGTGCGCCAGATCATGCCGCTGTTTCAAAAGCGGCTGAAGGCGCTTGCCGGGCATCCGCTGGTGGGCGAAACCCGCGGCGCCGGGCTGATTGGCGCGCTGGAACTGGTGGCGGATAAATCCACCAAACGCGCCTTCAAGCCCGCACAGGCTATCGGCCTGATGGGACAGAAATGGGCGCAGGCCAATGGGCTGATCGTGCGCGCCATCGGCGATAGTCTTGCTTTATGTCCGCCGCTGATCATCAGCAGCGAAGAAATTGATCTGATGTTCGACCGGCTGGAGCGCGGGCTGAACGAAACCGAAGGACAGATTACGCGCGAGGGATTGCGCAACGCATAAAAATAAACAACAGGCAACATCCTCCTGCGCCAAGGCTTCGGAGGACTAACGGGGGAGGCGCTGGTGAAAACGCTGAAAATTGGGAATACGACCGTGGATACGGTTCTGGAATGGTCGGGCAATCTGTTTGATGTCGGGGCCTTCTGGCCCGGCCGTTCCTGGGACGCCATCGAGGCCGAGCGCGACTGGATGGAGCCCTATTTCCTGGCGCCGAAGGACAAGGGAAAGCCCGGCCTTCTCGCCGCCAGCATCCACACTTATGTGATCCGCACCCCCAAACACACCATTCTGGTGGACACCTGCAATGGCAATCACAAAAAGCGTGACGGCATTCCGGCCTTTAATATGCTGAACACGGATTATCTGGAAAAAATGGCGGCGCTGGGCGTTAAACCCGAGCAGGTGGATTATGTCATGTGCACGCATCTGCATCTGGATCATGTCGGCTGGAACACCAAAATTGAGAATGGCCGCTGGGTGCCGACCTTCCCCAGGGCGCGCTATATTTTCGCCAAAACCGAATATGATCACTGGCTGAACAACAAGGACGGCCACGCCATGGACGGCTCGTTCGAGGACAGCGTGCTGCCGGTGGTCGAGGCCGGGCGCGCCGATCTGGTGAAGAATGATTTTGCGATTGATGATTCGATCTGGCTGGAGCCCGCGCCCGGCCACACGCCGGGTTCGGTGTGCATCAATCTGGCCAATGGCGGGCAAAGCGCGCTGTTCACCGGCGACTGTTTTCACCATCCGATCCAGGTCGCCAATCCGGACTGGAGCACGTCTTTCTGTTCCGACATGGCGGGTTCGGCCACTGCGCGCCGCAAGATCATCGACAAGATCTGCGACACGGACACCTATATTCTGGCGGCGCATTTCATGGACCCGACCGCCGCGCATATTGTGCGCAACAAGGACCGCTGGAAACTGAAAATATAATCATAGGGGGGCGCGAAATGGCGATGAGAACGCTGAACATCGGCAATGTGACCGTGGACCGGGTGCAGGATTGGTGGGGGCCGGTGTTCCATGTGCCGGACACCTGGCCCGGCAGCAGCTGGGAGCAGGTGGAGGCCGAGCGCGACTGGCTGGCGCCGCATTTCATCTATCCCAAAGGCCAGGGCAAGGACGGCGTGCTGGATGTCAGCCTGCATACCTATGTGATCCGCACCCCGCATTTCAATGTGCTGGTGGACACCTGTGTCGGCAATGACCGCAAGCGCGCCGCCATTCCCGAATGGAATATGATGCATACGGACTATCTGGCGAAAATTGCGGCGCTGGGCCTGCAACCCGAAGATATTCATTATGTGATGTGCACGCATCTGCATTTCGACCATGTGGGCTGGAACACCAAATTGCTGGATGGCCGCTGGGTTCCCACCTTTCCCAATGCGCGCTATATTTTCCACAAGACTGAATATGATTACTGGCGCGATCATCAGGATCATTTCGCCATGGATAACAGCTTCGCCGACAGCATTCTGCCCATCATTGAGGCCAATCGCGCCGATCTGGTAAAGGGCGATTTCGCCATCGATGACACGATCTGGCTGGAGCCCAGCCCCGGCCATTCGCCCGGCCATGTCTGCATCAATCTGAAAAGCGGCCGGGACAGCGCGCTGTTCACCGGCGACGCGTTCCATCACCCGGTGCAGGTCGCCTATCCCGAATGGGGTATTTTCGCCGACACCGATCCGGCCGGTTCAACCGCGTCGCGGCGCAAGATCATCGACAAGATCTGCGACACGGACACCTATATTCTGGCGGCGCATTTCATGGATCCGACCATTGCGCGTGTGGTGCGCAACAGGGACCGCTGGAAATTGAAAGTATAAGGGGCCGTTCAACCCCCCCATGCTTTATGCCGCCCGGCCCGCGTCCCGCCGCCGCGCCAGCCAGATAATGACGGCGGAGGTTACGAACATCATGCCGCCATACACGGCCGGGGTCAGAATAAGCCCCGGTTCTTTCAGTAATGTTCCGCCGATCATATAGGCGGTGGTGACATTCTGCACCCCGATCTCGATCACCACCGTCATGGTGCGCATGGTATCGAGCCGCGCCACGGCGCAGGCGGCATATCCAGCGGCGCTGGCGCTGATCAATAATAATATGACGGCGGCAAAGGCATATTGCAGATCAACCGGCTCCAGACCATTGCCGATCATCACGCTCGCCAGCAGAATAAAGCCAAACAATATCATCGCCAGAATACGGAAATATTTTTCCACCCGATCCGCCAGCGCGGGGAAAAAATATTTCACCATCATTCCGGAAAATAGCGGCAGCAGGATAAAGCCGCCAAGCCGTGACACCGTATCGAGAAAGCCAAGATGGACGGTGGCGCTCATTCCCGCAAAATGCGCCAGGCCGAAATTAACAATGACGGGAATGGTGAAAACGGTAATGACGCTGCTGATGGCGGTCAGGCTGACGGCGAGCGCCACATCCCCGCGCCCGGCATAGACAACGGCATTGGACGTAACGCCGCCCGGGCAGGCGGACAGGATCACCAGCCCGCCCGCCACCATGGGCGGAAATTCAAACAGGGTCAGAACTGCGAATGCGGCCAGCGGCAATAAAATCGCATGTCCCAGAATGCCCACCACCGCCGGGCGCGGCGTGCGCAACACACGGGTGAAATCGGCCCCGGTCAGCGACAGGCCAAGACCGAACATCATAATCATCAGAATAATGGGAAGCACGATCTGCGTGCCGAACATCAGTGGCGTCATTACTCCATCCCCGCAAAATTGCTTTAGAAAGATGATTGTGATAGGCTGCCGCTTCACCGGAGTCAGGCGTCAACTCAATAAAACAATGAGGGCGTTGAACATGCAAGCCAAACCCTTCAAACCGTTACAGTTTGGCGCCATCAGCCTTGATCGCTGTGTTGAGCATGAGGGTGATTTCTTCCCGCCCGCCAGAATGTTTCCGCTCTCGACGCCGGAAGCGGTGGATGGGGAACGCGGCTGGATGGAGCCGCATTTTATCAAACCAAAATCCGAAGGCGGCCGGATGCAGGCGGGGCTGTTCGCCTATGTCATCCGCACCGGGCGGCATGTGATTCTGGTGGATACCTGTGTCGGCAATGACAAACCGCGCGCTTTCTCACCTGCCTGGAATATGAAATCAACCCCCTGGCTGGATGATCTGCGCGCCATGGGCGTTGCGCCCGAATCCGTCACGCATGTACTGTGCACACATCTGCATGTCGATCATGTCGGCTGGAACACGCGGCTGGAGAATGGCCGTTGGGTGCCGACATTTCCCAATGCGCGCTATATATTTCACAAGCTGGAATATGAACATTGGCAGCGCGAACAGGATGCGGTGGGCATAGACGGCTGCTTCGAAGACAGCATTCTGCCGGTGGTCGAGGCGGGCAAGGCCGATCTGGTCAAAAGCGATTTCGCCATTGACGATCATGTATGGCTGGAACCCAGCCCCGGCCACACGCCCGGTCATATCTGCATCAATCTGCAGGGCGGCGGCAAAAGCGCGCTGTTCACCGGCGATTCTTTTCATCATCCAATTCAGGTCGCCTATCCGGAATGGTCCAGCTTCGCCTGCACCGATCCGGCGCAATCGGCGGCCACCCGGCGCAAGATTGTCGCGCGCCTGTGTGATACAGATACCTATATGCTGGGCGCGCATTTCGCCGCACCCACTGCCGGCCGGGTGCGCGCCAATGGCGCGCGATGGAAACTGGAAGTCTAACAGGAGAACGTCATGCAACTGATGATCAATGGGCAAAGCCGTGAAGTGGATGTCGAAGCGGAGATGCCGCTGCTATGGGTGCTGCGCGATGTTCTGAACCTGACCGGCACAAAATTCGGCTGCGGGGTTTCTGCCTGCGGCGCCTGCACGGTGCTGGTGAATGGGGTGGCGACCCGATCCTGCGTGACACCGGCAGCCGATGTTGCGGGGGCCAGTATTACCACCATCGAAGCCGATCCGCTGCCAGGCGCTCTGCTGGGCAGGGTGCAACAGGCCTGGATTGCGCATCAGGTGCCGCAATGCGGCTATTGCCAGTCCGGACAGATCATGGCGGCAGTGGCGCTATTGTCGACTAATCCCGCGCCAACGGATGCAGATATTGACTCGGCCATGAGCAATATCTGCCGTTGCGGAACCTATGGGCGGGTACGTGCCGCCATTCATTCACTGACCAATGTTTAGGAGGCCGTAATGGTGCAGATTTCACGGCGTAAATTTATGGTTGGTACCGCCCTTGCGGGCGGGGGTATTTTACTGGGCTATGCCCTCGCGCCCTTCTCGACGCTGGACCGCGCGCGCCAGCTTGCCGGTGACGATGCGGCAATGCTGCGGACTTGGGTGAAGATCATGCCGGATAACCGGGTGACCGTGATTGTGCCGCATTCGGAAATGGGCCAGGGAGTGCTGACCGCGATGGGCATGATGCTGGCCGAAGAGCTGGATGCCGACTGGACGCTGGTCAGCCTGGAACAGGCACCCGCGGATATGGCCTTTGCCAATGGCGCGCTGGCGAAGGGCTATTTGAGCGATGGCGTTTCTGTTCCAAAATTTCTGTCGGGGGTGACGGATTTTGCGGGCCGCAAGGTGGCTGAGTTCATGAATCTGCAAGTAACCGGCGGCAGCACGGCGGTGCGTTTTACCGGAATAGCGGGCATGCGCCCGGCGGGCGCTGCGGCGCGCTGGATGCTGATCCAGGCGGCGGCGAAGGAATGGGGCGCGCCCGCCGATGAGATCACCACTGCGGACAGCAAATTGCTGCACGCCGCCAGCGGCAAAAGCGCCACCTATGGCGAAATGGCCACAAAGGCGTTGGCTTTCGATCCGCCCGGCGATCTGCCGCTGAAAGACCCGAAGCAGCACAAGATCGTTGGCACCGCAAAACAGCGCTACGACATTCCGGCCAAGGTGAACGGATCGGCAATCTATGGCGTGGATATGCGTCTGCCGGGCATGATGTTTGCCGCCATCAAGGCCTGTCCTGTATTCGGCGGCAAACTGAAAAGCTTTGACGCCGGGACCGTTACCGCGATGCGCGGCGTTAAATCCGTACACAGAGTAGGCGATAATGCGGTGGCCGTCATTGCCGACAACAGCTGGCGGGCGCATCAGGCATTGTCGGCCCTGCCCATCACATGGGATGAAGGCGCCAATGCCGGGCATAGTTCGGCCACGATTCTGGCGGGAATGCAGGCGGCGCTGGATAAGGGTGACCTGGACAGCGATTATGATTTTGGCAATGCGGCGACCGCGGAAAAATCCGCGGCAAAAGTGATAGAGGCCAGCTATGCGGTGCCCTATCTGGCGCATGCGACGATGGAGCCGGTGAATTGCACCGCGCATTTTTCCGGCGGCGGCTTAACGGTATGGGGCGGCTTTCAGGATGGGCTGGGCGCGCGGGCGCGGGCGGCCACTGTGGCTGGCCTGCCAATTAAAAATGTCACGCTCAATCACACCATGATGGGCGGCGGCTTTGGGCGGCGCGGATCAACGCTGAACTATCTCGATCAGGCGGTGCTGCTGGCGAAGCAGGTTGATTTCCCCGTCAATCTGATCTGGTCGCGCGAAGAAGACCTGGCCCAGGATAATTACCGTAACGCTTCGGTGGCGAAAATGCGCGCCGGGCTGGACGCCAATGGCCGCCCGGTATCCTGGCAGCAGGATTATACCGAAAAGCGCGATCCGGAAGACGCCACCTGGATTCCTTACGCCATTGCTGACCGGCGCGTGCGCTCGGTCAGCGGCACGGATCCGATTCCCTTCGGCCCCTGGCGCAGCGTGGCGCACACCCAGCATGGCTTTTTCATCGAAAGTTTCATGGATGAACTGGCCCATGCGGCGGGGCGCGATCCGTTCGAGTTTCGCCGCGATCTGCTGGCGGATGCGCCCGATCAAAAAGCCGTGCTCGAAGCTGCAGCACTTATGTCGGGCTGGGGAACGCCGCTGGCGCTGGGCCGCGCGCGCGGCATTGCGCTGCGCCAGTCGTTCGGCACCATCGTCGCCCAGGTGGCCGAGGTTTCCGTCAGTCAGGAAGGCCAGGCGCGTGTGCACAAGGTCTGGTGCGCCGTCGATCCGGGCGAGGTCATCAATCCCGACACCTTTGTGGCGCAGATGGAAAGCGGCATCATCTATGGCCTGACGGCGGCGCTCTATGGCGAAATTAGCATCGCCAATGGCCGCGTAGTGGAACAGAATTTTCCCGATTATGAAATGATTCGTCAGGCGGATGCGCCGGCGATCGAGGTTAAACTGATGCCGTCGGGGCGTCCCACCGGGGGTGCTGGCGAACCGGGCACGCCGCCCATCGCCGCCGCCGTCGGCAATGCGATATTCAGCCTGACCAAACAGCGGGTGCGTTCGCTGCCGTTACGCAAACACGATCTGCGCGGCGGTGTGGAACAGGCGCAGCTTTAGCGCGATTTGTGATCAGGATGAAATATAACCAACACTGTCATTGCTGTAAGAGTTAGGTAATTCGCTGACAGGATTGTGAAGTTAATGGATTTAAAAACGCTGTCACCCCGGATTTATTCCGGGGTCCAGGGTTCCAAACTGAGGCCCTTGCGTGTGGCTCCTGGACCCCGGAATAAATCCGGGGTGACACCCTATTGTTCGACACGGGGACCGCTTCAATATGATAACAAGTTGCTCTAAATGCACCTGCTCTTTGATCTCGACGGCACATTGACCGACCCGAAGCCGGGCATTCTGACCTGTATAAAATATGCGCTGACGCATCTGGATGCGCCTATACCGCCGGACGATGAATTGGTGGGCTATATCGGGCCGCCCTTGCAGCAAAGTATGGCCAGTCTGTTGCGTACAGACAATGCGGCGCGCGTGGCTGAGGCTGTTGCATTGTACCGGGAGCGTTACGCAACAACCGGCCTGTATGAAAATGAAGTTAATCCGGGGATTGTCCCGGCGCTGCGGCATTTGCGGGCGCAGGCGGATTCCATCCATGTCGCCACGTCAAAGCCCGCCATCTATGCGCGGCGCATAATGGATCATTTTGGCCTGTCTGAATTTTTCGATGGCGTCTATGGCAGTGAATTGGATGGCGTGCGCAGCGACAAAACCGAATTGATTGCCTATCTGTTGGAACGCGAAAAAATTCCATCCGGCTTGTCAACCATGATTGGTGACCGCAGCCATGACGTCATTGGCGCGCGTGGCAATGGCGTGCGGCCATTGGGTGTGCTCTGGGGCTATGGCTCGCGCGAAGAGCTTATCATGGCGGGCGCGGATGGGGTGTGCGATGCGCCTGAAATGCTACATTCACTGCTGTGATCTGGTAAACTGGTTCTGCTTCAACATGCAGCCTGGTTGCGGCTGCGATAAGGGAAAACGTCGATGACCAAACCCGATCCACGGCCCTATAGCCAATATGTGAATATGCAGGAAGGCTGGATTGACCGGCGCATTTTCCATGACCGCGACATTTATGAGGCCGAGCTGGAACAGATTTTCGCGCGCTGCTGGCTGTTTGTCGCGCATGAATCGCAAATCCCTGCGGCGGGGGATTTTCTGACCACCTATATGGGCGAGGATGCGGTCATCGTGTCGCGGCGCAAGGATGGCGGCATCGGCGTGTTTCTCAACAGCTGCCCGCATCGCGGCAACCGGGTGTGCTTTGCCGATGCCGGCAATGCGCGGCAATTTGTATGTAATTATCATGGCTGGTCGTTTGGCAATGACGGTTCGCTGCTGGGCATGCATGAGGAATATGTTTACAAGGAAGACCCGGCGTTTGATAAATCCAAACACGGTCTGGTGAATGCGCGGGTCGAGGTCTGGAAGGGGCTTGTGTTCGCCACTTTTGCCGATGATGCGCCCGGCCTGAAGGATTA
>Ga0209851_1000031_pt1 | contig 69880 bp, 58 predicted proteins | sample GWRWT4_14Oct14_FD_187195 | JGI IMG/M metagenome (GOLD analysis project Ga0209851, IMG submission 187195) | Sand microcosm microbial communities from a hyporheic zone in Columbia River, Washington, USA - GW-RW T4_14-Oct-14 (SPAdes) (version 2) | ecosystem: Engineered > Artificial ecosystem > Sand... | reverse complement strand
GAATCAGCGCGGGCATGTTTAATGTGGCGTCCCGCGCCTTACGCATGGCGACAAAGGCTTCTTCGCTAATGCCATCATGAACATGAATATTCTCCGCCTTCTGCGCCGCCACGGATGTTTGCCATACATATTCCTTGCGCTGTGGCGAAAGGTAATCATGACACAGGAAAAGCCGTGTCGCGGGGGGCAAAGCCAAAATCTTCTGGATGGAATGATACAATGCGCGGGCCTCCCCTCCGGGAAAATCAGCACGCGCCGTGCCATAGTCAGGCATGAATAGCGTATCGCCAATAAAGGCGGCATCCCCTATGACATAGGTCATACAAGCCGGGGTATGGCCTGGCGTATGCATGGCCCGAAACTCAAGACTGCCCAGCGGCAACTTATCGCCATCTTTTATCAGCCGGTCAAATTGCGTTCCGTCAGGCGGAAAGTCGGATTTCGTATTAAAAATTTCGGCAAACACCTTCTGCACAGTGGTGACAGCCTCACCAATGACAATTTTGCCGCCGAGCTTCTCCTGCAAATAGGGGCTGGCGGTTATATGGTCGGCATGCACATGGGTCTCAATGAGCCACTGAAGCTGCAACTCTTTCGCACGAATATGCGCAATGATCCTGTCTGCCGATTGCGTGTGTGTACGCCCGGCGGCAGCATCGAAGTCCAGTACCGGATCGATAATCGCACAGGCCCTGGAACCCGGATCCTGTACCACATAGCTGACGGTGAAGGTCGCAGTGTCAAAAAACCCGGTTACAAGCGGCTGCATTCATACCCCGTCATTTTACGAAAAAAATACGTAAATTACATTTGGGATAGTTTGGTTTTTTTGGCAAGTTAAATTTCAGCCTGCAAACAGAAAAAATCTATCATGCAGTGGGTTATGGCTGCCTCAGGCCGGGTCCCGCAATCCTGTTATATAAAGATGGAAAAATGACCACGACCAGAATGATCCGGGCCAGATGCATGAAGGAAATATAGGCGGTTTGCGAACCGATCGAGAGGGCAATCAGGCTCATTTCGGCTAATCCGCCAGGAGCGAGCGCAAGGATCAACGGTTTTGGCAGATCCCCGATCAAGGGCGCGACCAGCATTCCTGTGGCGGTCGCCGCAATCACCATCATCACCCCCGACCCCGCCGCAAACAGGATAGTGCGCCATACACTATTCAGGCTCAGTCCAGCAAAGCGGCAGCCGATGCCGGCCCCGATCACAATCTGCGCTGCGGCCACCACAGGCCCGGGCGGGGCTGCATTGCTCAACCCGGAAATATGCAGAATGGCGCTTAACAGCATCGGCCCCAACAGGGCGCCCGCCGGCAAGCGCAGCTTCGGCGCCAAGGGCACCCCGATCACGGCGCAGGCCGCCAGCAGCAGCATATCCACCAGATCCGGCCAGCCATCGGTACCAGGCGGCATGGATGGAATGTCCAGGCCCTCAATATAGCGGAAATAAACCGGGATAGTGCCAACGACAACCAATATCCGGGTCGCATGCACCAGACTGATCGTCGCCGGATTACCACCCATGCTTTCGCCAACCATGATCATTTCGGTCAGGCCGCCCGGTGCGCTGGAAAAATAGGCGGTTGCCGGGTCAAAGCCAGCTACACGCCGGAAAAACTGGTAGCTCACAACCGTAATCAGCGCCATAAAGGCGATCATGATGCCCATCGAAGGCAGCCACTGCACGGCCTGGCCCAGAATGCCGGGATGAAAAGAACTGCCCAGCATGATGCCAAGAATGGCCAGCATGACCTTTCTGAGTGTTAGCGACATATAAGTCGGTGCGCCGGCCAGACTGGCCGCTGTTATCAAAAACATCGCCCCCAGCATCCAGGCCAGCGGCGTGCCAATCCATCTGAATATGGCCCCGCCCAGCGCTGCCAGGGCCAGGGTTCCGCCGAGCCGGGCCGGCAGGCCAGCTTCAGACAGCAATCGTTTGAACATGCGGGAATTCGCCCTAAATCAATCGTTAAACTGTTCCATCAGGATGCGTTCGTCCAGATCGTGCCCGGCGTCAAACAGTAGCGGCACCGAAACATCTTCCGCCATGAACACCTCCACGCGCGAGACATCGCGCACTTCGAGCATATCGGCAACGGCGCTGACCGGGCGTTTGTCACGTTCCAGAATTTCAAAAGTTACAACGGCATTTTTGGGCAGCAATGCGCCCCGCCAGCGTCTTGGGCGGAAGGCGCTGATAGGTGTCAGCGCCAGCGCACCGGACTTTATCGGCAAGATCGGCCCATGCGCCGACAGATTATAGGCCGTGCTGCCTGCAGGCGTCGCAACCATGACGCCATCACAGTTCAACTCTTCCAGTCGGACCCGCCCGTCAATTGATATGCGGATCTTCGCCACTTGGCGCGTGGAACGCAGCAGCGATACTTCGTTGATCGCCAACCCTTCGAAATTTCTTCCCATAGCGTCAGAGGCGCGCATCCGCAGAGGGTTTAGCGTGGTGACCTCTGCTTTATCCAGCCGTTCGATCAATCCCTCTGCATTATATTCATTCATCAAAAAGCCAAGAGAACCCCGGTTCATGCCATAGATCGGTATATTTCGTCCCATAAATTGATGGATGGTCTGAAGCATCTGCCCATCCCCGCCCAGCGCGACGATCACATCCGCCGTATCCGGAGCGACATGCGAATAACGCGCAAGCAGCAGCCGCAGAGCTTCCTGCGCCTTGCCAGAATCAGAGGCAACAAAGGCTATTTTTTCATATGCCATGTCAGGGCAGACCGCCGCGCTTGCTTCGCTGGGGCGTTTAACCGCCCGATTCACTTTTCATAAGGTGAAAGCAGAGCTTTGTCTATTCCTGCTGGTAACAGCCAAGGCCGGTAATGACACCGGCCATGCCCCTTCCGGCACATTCCGGCTCTATAAGTCGCGGCGATAGGTCGCCATAAAGTCTTTCAACGTGTCGAGATCGGCGATGGTGCTGGCCAGTTGCCGGAAGGCGACGCCATTGCGGGTGCTGGACCGGCTGATAACATCAAAGCTGTCGGCATAAGCGCTGACCGCCATCTGCGTTTCATAGCGGGCGCGCAATTTATCCAGCCCATCCTGCTGGCCTGCCAGCGCATAGGCGATGGCAGCCCGCATAATGCGCCCCTGCACGGCCGGATCAAGCGGCTTGTCCGGCGGCGGGACCCCCTCACCTATCACTTTCTCCAGGCTTGTGGCCGCCATCGGCCAATCCTGCGCAGCCCAGTAGATATCGGCGCGCAGCAGATTGGCTTCCACATCATTCAGGCCGGCGATAAGCTCCAGCGCCTGTTCGAACTCAGCCAGTTCCGATAGTGCGCGCCCTTCCAATATCAGCCGCTTGTAGGTCAGATCTTCGGGCAGGCGTGTCTGACGGGTGCGACGGATAGTGTCGAGCGCCATCGCAGGCTTCTTGTCCAGTAATTGTATCACCGCCAGCCTGACCGCGACCTGGGCCTTGGCGGTTCCTTCCAGACGGAACCGGACCTGGTGATCCAGAAGTTCAATCGCTTCACCAAGCAGATCAACCGCAACCAGGCGTTCGCCCAGCCGGCGGATCATTTCATCGCCATCCGTGCCAAGTGGTGTCAGTTCACGAAAATCATAATACAGCGCCAGCGCCTTGATCGCGGGCATCTTGTCCAGGCCATTTCTCAGAAAGAGATCGGCAAATAATTCATTCATCTGATCTGCAATGCGCGCAGACCGCTCAGTTGCCGGAAAATAGGTAACAGCGCTTCGCATCACCGATAAGGCCTCGCGATAGTCACCATTGGCGGCATAGCGCGCGCCCAATGCCTCCAGAACTTTTAATTCCGTGTCGTCACCGCGCCATGCATAACGCAGCGTCTCCAACTGGTTGATGACCGTGGCATTGTCCTGGCTGTTCAATTTATTCAGCAGCAGCAGACGCGCCAGACGCGCGGGAATCTCGCTTGGCCGGTAATGGGCCGCGATAACCTTGTCATACATGTCCAGCGCCGCATCCGTTTTGCCGCGAACCTCCAGCAGGTTAGCCTGCAAAAATTGCGCCTCACTTTTTCTGTTCGGAGGCAGGGTTGCAATTTTCACATTATTCAGTTCGCGTTCCGCGCGTTCGGTTTCTCCCATTGCCAGCGCTGCCGTGCCTGCCAATATCCGCATTTCCGAACGGATTTCGGGGGAATATTTTCCCAGCACGGCGAAACCGCTATCAAATGCCGTCAGAGCGTCCTTCCACAGATTTTGACGTGCCCGCACCGCACCCATCCAAAGTTTGGCATGGGAGTCGTTTTTCAACCCTTGGGCTGATAAGTTTTTCTCTGCATCGCCATACCGGCCAAGATAATAATTGGCAACGCCGGACAGGCCGTTGAAATAGGAATCATTGACGATATTCTCATCTTCGCTGGCCATGATGTCGAGAATACCGCGCGCTTCGGCTTCCAGCCCGTGGGCAAGATAAAATTGCGCAAGTGACATTCGGGCGCCTTTGCGCGCCGTCAGTTTGCTTGACCCGATGGCAGCGCGCAGCTGGTTATGTGTTTCGGCATATTCTTCGGCGCTTCCGCGCCGCCAGCGTTCAAAATCCATATAGGCCGGGGGTTGCGGGACCACGCCCGCTATTTGTGCGCCGCCCAGCGCGCGGGCTGCTTCATCAGAAATCTGCAAACCGGAGGTGGCGGTAATTTCAATCGAGCCGGGCGCCACGCCAACTTTCAACTGATCCGATCCCGCGACCAATGCCACCCCCTGACTGGTCGCCAGCAATTCAAAATCAACATATTTGCGGCTGTCAACAACAGCCTGTGTCGCTTCGAGCACCGGCGCAATAATCATCCGGTCGCCAATGACCGGGTCAATCACATGAATGGGGCCGGCGGGATTGCCCGCACGAACGCGAACCAGACCGCCTGGTTCCGCCTCAGGCTCCCGGATCACCTGAAGAATACCGTCTGGTGCGCCTGCTTCGGGTAGCAGGTCAATCTGCCAGACGGAATGACGCCGCTCTACACGCGGTAGAAATCCGCGCACCAGTTTGAATGACAAAACAGTGGCGTCCTGATCATCCAGCTGCTCGCCGCTCAACAGCACATCGCGCTTCAGCAAACTCAGAATCGCCAAATCAACATGTGCGGGCTTGTCAAACACCACCCATAAATAATCCCCCCGGACGAATACCGATGCTGCTACATCCTTGGGAAAGGGAAAGCGCAACCGCAGCCCGCCGGCAATTTCTTTCACCCGCAATTCGAATTCAATCTGCCCCGCTTTGGATATCGAAGCCTGTTTTTCATCCTCGATGGTTTTGGCCTGCAATAAAGCTGCGGCCACTTTTTCCTCTTCCGCCCGCTTTTTTGCTTCACGTTCTAGGGCCAGAGTTTTTTCACGATCTGCGGCTGCTGCCGCTGCATCACGTTCTGATGTCACTGCGGCAGCCTTGACGGGGGGGGGTGCGGTTTCTGCGACGGGGTTATCGGGTTTGGATATTGGCGCAACAGGTTTTGCACGCGGCAGCGTCTGTTTACTCTCAGGCGTAACGGCTGCTGTTAACTGGTTTTTTTCCGGCGGCGTCTTCAGCAGATCAATTACCACGAGCCTGTCAAACTGGCGTGTTGCCAGTCCAAATTCACGGCGCAGCGGAAAGCGCACTTCCTTCCCGCCGGGCATTGATTTTGGCGTTCCGATATAATCTGACAGTTGGCTAGTAACGGCGGCATAGCTGGATTTGAATGGTTTATCGAAAGTAACGGTCAGTTCATTGCCTGTGATGGCGGCCTTGAACCCGGTCTTTGCGGGCCACTCAAAAACAATGCGCCCATATTCCGAATGCGCACCAGCGCGTATTTTAATTGCCTGCTGCGCCTGCACAGGGGCCGTCAGAACGGAAATAAAAACCGCCAGGGCGCACATAAGCAGCCGGCGTGTCGGGGTGAAGCTCATTTTGAGTTTAACTCCCTGACCACCAGTTCCACGATATCGCCGCGGGCGGAATCCGCGGTTGCAGCAACAGAATGACCGACAGGTACTATCGACAGGCTTTGCCCGCCCTGTTTCAGTAATTTTTTTACCGTTACCGCACGGCCAAGCGACAATTCCCAGGCCGAGCCAAACCGGCTATCTTCTGAAAGCGCGGGCCGGTCCATATCTTGTGAATAAACATGAATTTCCACGCGGTTCTTTATGGATGAAAGTGACTGGCCCACTGTTGCCAGCACAAATCCGGCCTCAGCGGCGGGTTGCGCCGTCTCTGCCAAAAAAAGCATCCCTACCGGAAGCCCGATGACAACCCGGTCTTTGCGCCGCTCGATGCGCGCATTGGCCAGAACCGCATGATTACGGAATTTTTCACGGATCACAGTCTCCAGATAACCCAGATCGATCCCCTTTGGTTCCTGCACGCGCAGCGGGCGCGCGTCTGTCTCTAGCTGCAATATCATTCTTTCACGGCCGGGAGACAGTTCATTGCTTAACCCGCTGACGATGGATTTCCATGCCTGTGTCTGCAATTGCGACATGCTGAACAACATTACAAAAAACGCCAGCATCAGGGACATCAGGTCACTGAATGTTACCAGCCATGCCTGATTACCCGGCGGTGATGGCGGCGGCGATAAAAAATTATCCTGATCATCCTGCTGCATTAATTCCACCCTGGCGCAGCAGATTCAGAATTTTCAATATCGGATAAAAGGTAAAAGGCCATGTCGAAGGCAGGCTTATCCCCCTCAAGCACCAGGGTGGAGATGGCTTCAGCAGGAACCTGCTCTTCAACAAGCTTTTTCGCAAAACGGCTGACCTGGCGGATGGCTAACGGAGATTGCGTATCATCCGGTGCGGCGCCCGCAGATATTTCTTCAGCCGGAACAGTTAATCTGAGTTCAATCACGGGAAGCACAACGCCCACATCCCGCCGCCGCATGGCGCTGGCGATATCGCGCGCCATTGCTGCGCCTTGCTGTGTCAAAACACCCGTATTTGAAACAAAAATATTGTCCCTGACAAAACGCACCATCAAAGTTCCATTGGTGACGCTAATCTGTTTAACCTGCCCATTCGCATCCCGCCCCCGGATGGTGCTGATAACTGAATCAAGATATTCCTGATCAAACATCACTACGCCGGCCTGCGAGGCCACCGTTCCGAATTCCGATATGACGCGGGATTTGGCAAATTTATCCGTCACGCTGCTGACCGTCGCATCTACGCGCGAGGGATCTCTTGCGGACACGCTGTAAAGCATCACAAAAAATGTCAGCATAAGCGCGATGAGATCACAAAATGTCGTAATCCATTGCGAGCCTGCAACGGCTGGGGCCTCAACCGGAATGTCTGACTCATCGAACATGTTTTGCAAGGCTTTCAGATGTGCCAAATGGCTTAACTATTATCGAACAGCGCGTCGATATCGTCTTGATCATTGGCCAGGGATGCCAGTTGCGGGCCATTCAGAAGAGTGTCCTTCCTATCATGCCCGTCACTGCCGGCCGTATCTGAGACAGGAAACAGCGCCACCAGTTTTGTAACCCGCGACTCAATTCCCTGAAGCGTGGTAACAACCTTGCTGATACGCTGCCCGGTAATGTCCTGAAAATTTGAAGCTTCGTATATTTTTACAATCAGCGCATTCATCTCGTCAGCATCTGATCCGGTTAAGCTTTTGCAAATATTTTCCAGCTTTTCGACGGAATCCAGAATCGTATTTGTTGCTTCCTCGGTCGCCATAACAACCGCATCCAGTTCGTCCGTCGCCTCAGGAATTTCAATTTCGCGCATAAAATTAGGGCGAATATTGGATATTTCCGTGCGCGCATTGGTGATAAAATTGCTCATCTCATCAATTTGATCGCGCAAATTATGAATATCAGGGGCTAGTGATTTATCCATCATGGTAAAAACTGTCCGCAGCAGCACTGCTAGCTGATCCACAGGAACCATGCCGCCGGATGATTGCCTAAGATCGTCAATCTGTGTTGAGATAAAGTTTTCAAATGCCGCACTGTTCATTTTTTTATTCCCGCTATTTTTAAACCGCCGCCACGGCTAACCCGTTACACTGGGGAGTTTTAGTTGCTTTGCCATTTCCATAGTCAGGCGCTTTGCTGCATCGGCGGTCATTTTGCTTAGTATTTCAGCCATTTTTGCCTCATCCATGCGCTTGGCCACTGCCAGCAGAACCTCCATGTCGAGCTGGTCGAAAATAGCGGCTGCGCTTTTGGGCTTCATGCTTTCATAAACCTGGACGAGTTTGGCCAGACGCTCTTCTTCCTGCTTGTCAAAACGTTCGATTAGCGCGGACACGCTGGATTCAATTTCCTTCAAACGTGTGATCCGCTCTTCAACTCGTTTTTCGGCTGCTGTCAGGAGTGATTCACGGGTTTCCAGAATTTTCGACTGGCGTTCCAGCTCCTCCCTTCGCTCAGAAAGCTTTTGCAAGAGGGCAACTTCAGACTCGCTCATGGAGGAAATGTCATTGACGCCGCCGGATTTGTTTTCAGCCTTGTACGCCGGGGCGGCCTGCCCGGCCGCCGGTTCTGCGCCTTTAGCTTCTGCCGGTGCGGTTTCGGCATTAGCCACGGATACCCCTGCCCGTATTTCGCTAACACCATTCCATATGCCGTCAATTTTTAATCCAAGCAGCATGGCAATGCTCAGCATGACAACCGGCAATAAACGAATACGGTCCAGCAGCTTGTTTACGCCGATATCCATTATCGCATCGCCTTCAGCGCCAGTCGCAGATCGCTTTCGGCCGCAGTATCTTTGCGAACCGGATCAGACTGTGATTTTTCCGCATCACGCAGCGGATGATCGGGGCGAATTACCTTTTTTCGAAAACCTTCGTCCAAACGGGACAAGGCTTCCAATGGTTGCGGTTTGCGGCCTGTCGCGGGGCTGGAGGATAAACCGCCGGCCAGTCTGTCCGCCAGACTGTTGCCGGACTCGACAATCATGCTCAATTCGTCCGCCAATGCCCTGCCAACACGATTTTTTTCCGTCAAATCCTCTGCTATCGACAGGCTACTGCGCCGCAACTGTTCGACGCCGACTCTGGCCTTTTCGGCTGCTTCATTCAACAGGCGCACAACATCGTTTAGTTCGCTCTGCCCGTTGCGCAGCAAAGACAGTCTTTTATTCAGAATGAAGCAATAGCCGATGGTCACCAGCAAAAGCACGGCTACCAGGCTTTCCAATATCATTCCAGCAGGCATCAGCGCCTCCTATAGTTTGACTGCAAGTTCACTTTTGATATTTTCAGTAATCAATACAGAGATTTTGTTGCCCATACGCCCCATGCGTCCGGTCAGCAGGCTAACCGACCCGCAGCGCATATTGATGAGAGCATCCGGATTGCAGTTAAGCATGAGAGTCTGGCCAACCTGAAAATTCATCACTTCACCAAGCGACAATGCCTGTTCATCAAGAACCGCCTCGATCGGAATTTCCGTGTTCCAGAGTTCGGTAGCCAGATGGTTTTCCCATATGGAGTCCCGGCCAAACTTTTCACCCATGAACATTTGCAGAAGCAGTTCCCGGATGGGTTCCAGCGTCGCATAGGGCAGAACGAGTTCAATGCGTCCGCCGCGATCTTCCATATCAATACGTAACCGCACCAGAATTGCCGCATTGGCGGGTCTGGCAATGGCGGCAAAGCGGGGATTTGTCTCCATCCGGTCAAGCTTGAAAGTGACCGGCGACAAAGGCTCAAACGCCGCCGACATATCTTCCAGCACCACCTCAATCATGCGTTCAACAAGCGATCGCTCGATCGTCGTATAAGGGCGCCCCTCGATACGCATGGCGGCAGTTCCGCGCCGCCCGCCAAGCAGAACGTCAACAATTGAGTAAATCAGGTTGGAATCAACGGTAAACAGGCCAAAATTGTCCCATTCCTCGGCACGGTGCACCGCCAGAATTGCCGGCAGCGGAATGGAGTTAAGATAATCGCCAAACCGGACAGAGGTAATATTATCAAGACTTACTTCAACATTATCCGAGGTGAAATTACGCAATGAAGTTGTCATCATCCGGACAAGACGGTCGAAGACGATTTCAAGCATGGGCAGGCGCTCATAAGAAACGAGCGCCGAATTAATCATCGCCTTGATGCCGTTGCGGTCATCACTATCGGAATCGTCGCCATCAAAACCCAGCAGACTATCGATTTCGTCCTGATTCAGAACACGGCCAACGACGCCGGCTGTTGGATCCTCTTCCTTGTCCGCCATAGCTTCCCATTCGGACGCCATGGCGTCACCGCCCTTGCCGTCTTTGGCGCCGTCATCAACCGCCATTTCCGCCTCCCATTGGGCGGCTATGGCATCATCGTCAAGTTCTTCAATGTCTGCCATTGTGACAGAGTTCCTTTTGGTGGTTTATGCGCTATTGGATCAGCATTTCCTTAAACAGCACGTCCTTCACTTTCAGTGGCGCCACCGATAGATTGATACGTTGCAGCATTTCTTCCTTCAGTCGGATCATGCCGGCCGATCCGGATATATCCTCAACCCGCATTTCCCGTAAAAACACCTGGAAATTATCAATTACCCTGGGCATCAGCGGTTCCAGGTCTGTCAATATTTCGCCGTTTTCAAGTTCCAGCGCGATCCGGATCTTGAGATAGGTTTCCTTTTTGCCAGAACTGTTCAGGTTGACCAGAATTTCGGGAAGATCATAGAAGACCGCCTTTTGCTCGGCTTCTTCTTCTTTTGCGCTGTCCGCATGCGCTTCATCCTGGCTATCAAACATTCCCATGAAATAGGCTGCCGTTCCGCCCCCGATCAGCAGAACCAGCAGCGCGGCGCCGGCATACAGCACGATCATTTTTCCAGGTATCGGCTTCTTGCCGGGCTGAGGCAATTCAGCGGCATTATCCGGTTGCGCTTCATCTTCCTCAGATGATTTGACGATCTTTGCAGGTGCTTTCGCCATAATGCCGCCTGGTCCCTGGATCAGTTCACATATTGAAGGCTTTCTATTAATCGAACCTAACTATTAAGGGTAAAGGAAACCTTTCTTTTTTCCCCGCCAGCACCCATTGCCGGTAAAAATTGCCGGGTAAATTATCCTGGCCGGCGCATCGTGCCATTCCGTCAGAAGCGGAAAATGGCGGAAATTAGCGATAAATTCCCGTTACAGACTGGCACGCCGCATGCATCCGTGTTTGCAGGCGCATTGGCGCACCCAATGAATGGCAGAAGCCTGAGGATTAAATGGAAAACGCATTTCTGGTCAGTCTTTCTCATCTCAGCTCGCTTAAGCGCGAGATGGATGTCATTGCCAACAATATCGCCAATTCCAATACAGACTCTTTCAAATCGGAATCTGTTCTGTTCAAGGAACATATCGCCGCTAACACCGAAGGCGCGGGCAAAGTGCCGGAAATCAGTTTTGTTCTGGACTATGGCCTGGTGCGGAACATGTCAGTGGGCAATATGGTCCAAACCGGCAGCCCGCTGGACGTGGCCAATAGCGGTGATGGTTATTTTGCCGTTCAATTCAAGGACAGGATCGCCTATACGCGCAACGGAAATTTTCACCTTAACGATAAAGGCGAACTTGTTAACGCCGATGGATATGCTGTGCTTAACGCCGATATGAAAAGCATTACCATTCCCCAAGGTTCGGAACTGCCCAATATCGCGTCCGACGGAACCATTTCAGGCCCGGGCCTGACCCCCCAGAAGCTAGGTGTATTCACGTTCACTGATCAACAGGCGTTGAAGAAGATTGGCGGCAACCTTCTGACTACCGATGAAGAGCGCGTCCCGGTGGCCAAGGGGAAAGTCGCGCTGGTTCAGGGCAGTCTCGAAACCTCCAATGTACAACCGGTCACGGAAATCACCCGCATGATCGAGGTGATGCGCAAATATCAGTCGGCGTCGCAACTCACCGACAATGAAGATGATTTAACCCGTAAAGCGATCGACCAGTTGTCACGTATCCGGTAGGCGTACGGAAGATTCAACTGGCAACAATGGCAGCAACAGAAGGTAACAATTATGAAATCTCTTAATATCGCCTCGACCGGCATGCTGGCCCAGCAATTGAACGTCGAAGTCATTTCAAACAATATCGCCAATATGAACACCACCGGTTTCAAGCGCCAGCGTGCGGAATTCCAGGATCTGCTATATCAAAGCCTGGAACGTGTGGGGTCCAATTCCTCTGACGCCGGCACTATCGTTCCCTCCGGTGTGCAGGTTGGTTCGGGCGTCAAGACAGGCTCCGTCTATCGCATCATTGAACAGGGCAATGTGGTTTCCACCGGAAATCCCTATGATATAGCCATTCAGGGGCGCGGCTATTTACGTGTGCAACAGCCCAGCGGCGAACAATCCTATACCCGCGCCGGATCGCTTGCCATTAGCGCTGAGGGGCAATTGGTGACGCCGGAAGGATTTGTGGTGGGACCGGGGATTTCCATTCCATCCGAGGCAACGGAAATCACCATCAACAAACAGGGGCAGGTGCAGGCCAAATTGCCGGGACAGGTGGAATCCCAAACCGTTGGCCAGTTGGAGCTTGCCATATTCTTTAATGAAGCCGGCCTGGAAGCCAAGGGGAACAATCTGTTTAACGAGACGCCTTCCTCGGGCGCTGCCCAGGTCAGCACGCCGGGCGCGCTGGGTTATGGCACAGTCTTGCAGGGCTTTGTTGAAACCTCCAACGTGAACCCGGTTTCAGAAATTACCTCGCTGATTACCGCGCAGCGCGCCTATGAGATGAATTCGAAAGTGATCAGCGCCTCGGATGAAATGCTGTCCACCACCACCAATCTGCGCAGGTAAATGAGATGAACCGGTCAAATTTTCTGCATCGCCTGGTAATCGGATTGACCCTGGCGCTCGCCTTTGTCACTCCGGCCCTGCCAGCCGTGGAAATGCACATGGTTCCCGTGCTCACAACGGAGGTCGCGCGCGGCGAAATCATCCGCAACGAAATCCTGGTGCTACAGGAGATGAAGCGTTCCCCCGCAGGCGTCGGTTATATCACCAACAGCGCTTCCATCGCCGGACTGGCTGCAAAGCGCCCGTTGCGCGCAGGCGTGCCGCTACGCAGCACCGATTTGATGCAGCCCCGCCTTGTCGCCAAGGGCGATCTGGTCATGATTGCCTTTGAGGCGCCGGGATTAAGCCTTTCAGCACGCGGCAAGGCGCTGGAAGACGGCATCCACGGACAATCTGTCCGTGTCCTGAATACGCAGACCGGCCGCATCATTGACGGTACCGTGACTGGCGCAGGCTATGTTCTGGTTTCCCCGCTGATCCGTCATGAACCGGCCAACCCGCAAACTTCACAGCTTGAATATTCGGTATCCCCGGCCATTGGCCCCGCACCATAAGCAATTGAAAGCCATTCCCATGACCCTGTTTCATCCTTCAAAGGCGCTGCATCAGACACAAGCCGGTATAAGCGGCGCAAAACATATGCGCGCTGCATTTCTGACACTGACGCTGCTCGGCCTGAATGCCTGTGCGGGAACCATCGACCGGCTGGGCAGCATCGGCAGCCCGCCCGCGCTGACCCCGCTGGAAGGCGTCAAGGCCGGCGTGCCTCAGGCGACCCAGGTCAGTCTGCCCATGCCCGCCATTGAAACCACGACCACACAGCCCAATTCCCTTTGGAAAACCGGCTCGCGCGCCTTTTTCAAGGATCAGCGCGCCACCAAAATCGGGGATATTCTGACTGTCAGCATCAATATCACCGACAGCGCCAAGGTGGATAACGCCACCACGCGCACCCGTACCGCCACAGAGGGGGCGAAGGCCCCGGCGCTTCTGGGTTATGAAAAAAGCCTTAAGGAGATATTGCCGGAAGGGATAGATCCCACAAATCTGATGGAGGCAGAATCTTCCAGCAATAATGCCGGCAAGGGATCGGTTGACCGTAAAGAAGCCATTGTCACCACGGTCGCGGCAATCATCACGCAGATTTTACCCAATGGCAATCTGGTCATCCAGGGGCGCCAGGAAGTGCGTATTAATTTCGAAGTGCGCGAAATCATGATATCCGGCGTTGTCCGTCCCGAAGATATCAGCAATCAGAACACCATACAGCACACCCAGATCGCCGAAGCCCGTATTTCCTATGGCGGCCGGGGCCAGCTTACCGACGTGCAACAGGCACGCTACGGCCAGCAGTTCTACGATATCATTTCCCCGTTCTGAGTCCCGCCTGTTGCCATTTGCCGGCCCCCGCGCACTATTACTTTTGTGGGGGCCGGACTTTGGCGAAAGCCAAGCCAGGCAAGGCCGCCTATATCACTGAAACAGCCAGCAGTGAACGAACCCGATTTCAAATTAATCCAGCACATTATGATTTGACACTAACCGATTAAATTTTATTGACTGCACATTCCAGAAGACAAGAGAAAGCTACCCCCCTGCAAGAGAGTGACACCGGGGCCCTGTCGGGCCGCAATGCGCCCTGATGCGGTTCAATTTGATTCACATTTATGCTTCTGATGTCATTCCATTCCAGCCCTCCCCGCTTCGCCATGCGGCAGGCGTGCGGGGCGCAGAAAATCACGTTTTTTTCAACATAGATAGCGCCCTGGCCTGTGCCTGATTCTGCTTGCGCCCTGCCCCTTATGGTTAAGTTTTTCGCAGAATTCTGCGCTTGTTAGCAATTTATAAATCAGTTATCATTTGGCCGTGATTTTACGGTTTGTGTGATGCCGGTCTCTGTTATCCGGCCGCTGGCTGAGACATGTTAAATTTTGTTAACTGATTCATTTTTACGATGGGTATAATTTTATGTATTTGATGGATAGCGCCTCTTACCGTCTCGAACAGCCCCGGCTTAAACAGCGCCTGCTGTCACGTTCGGCGCTTAGCGGGTTGCCGCTGCTGGGGGTTTCGCTGGCGGCATTGGCGGGGGTGACGTTGGCGCCCCTGCCCGCGCGCGCTTTGCCGCAGGACGGCGTGGTGGTTGCGGGCGCGGCCAGCATTACGCAAACCGGCGCGGCCAGTCTGGCGATCAACCAGGCCAGCATGGCGGCCATTATTGACTGGCAGAGCTTTGACATTGGCGCGCATGAAACGGTGGAGGTGTTTCAGCCCTCATCCATGGCGAGCCTGCTGAACCGCGTTGTAGGCGGCGGCGGGGCCAGCCAGATTCTGGGCACGCTTCAGGCGCAGGGGCGTCTGACCCTGGTCAATCCCTCGGGCATCACCATTGGCGATAGCGCACGCATTGATGTGGCGGGTCTGGTGGCCAGCACGGCCAATATGTCCAATCAGGATTTCATGGCGGGCCGCGGCGATTTCACGGCGCCGGGCCATGCGGGGGCGCGCGTCACCAATGCGGGCGCCATCAGCATCCGCGAGGGCGGGCTGGCGGCGCTGGTGGCGCCCGGCGTGGAAAATTCCGGCACGATTACGGCGCGCCTTGGCCGGGTACAGCTGGCGGCGGGCGAGACCTTTACGCTGGATCTGTATGGCGATGATCTGATCCATATCGGGGTTTCGGATGCGGCGCTGGCCTCGGTGGTCAATTCGGGACGCATCTCGGCCGATGGCGGTGTGGTGGAGATCAGCGCAAAGGCGGGCGCCGCGGTGGTGGACGGGCTGATCAATATGGGCGGCGTCATCGAGGCGCGCTCAGCCGGCATGGAAAATGGCACAGTGGTGCTTTACGGCGCCAGTGACGGCATTGTGAATGTTACAGGCACGGTCGATGTCAGCGGGCGCAATGCGGGCGAAACCGGCGGCAGCATAAAAGTGCTGGGCGGGAAAGTGGCGCTGAGCGGCAAGGCCGGCCTGGATGCGAGCGGCGATGCGGGCGGCGGCACAATTCTGATCGGCGGCGATTATCAGGGCCAGGGCGACACCCCCACCGCCGCGCGCACCTTTGTGGGCCGCGACGTGACCATCAAGGCCGACGCCATCACATCGGGCGATGCGCAAAAGGTGGTGGTGTGGGCCGATGGCGACACGCGCTATTACGGTTCGATCAGCGCAAAGGGCGGCGCGCAATCCGGCAATGGCGGCCTGGTCGAAGTGTCGGGCAAACAAAATCTCGGCTTTGATGGCAAGGTGGATACCTCCGCCGCCAACGGCAACGGCGGCTCGCTGCTGCTCGATCCGGAATTCATTGTTATCGAGAACAGCCCCTCACCCACCAGCCCCCCGAGTGCTGAGGACGACGAACTTGACGCTGGCGTTCCCTTCGGAGGTCCTGCGGGTGAGATTCAGTTCCATGATCCCGATGGCCCACTAGGACGTACCTATAAAATTTCCGAGAACGCCCTCGAAGCCTTGTCAGCAGGTACCGCCTTGACTTTGCAGGCCACCAACAGCATCACACTCAACAACCTTGGCGATAATGTACTGACACTCAAGGCTTCCGGCCTGGTCAAATTCGAGGCCGGCGCAGGCGGCATCATCTTCAGTGACATCAATGATGAAATCAAACTCACCGGCGGCGGCAGCCTTACGCTCGACGCCATCACCGGCGTTGGCCGCGCTGGCGACGGCTTTATCGATGTGGGCAAACTCACCCTGGGTAGCGGCGCGCTGACCCTGAAAGGCACGATAGTTACGATTAATCCGGCGGGGATCAGCACCAGCGGCGGTGCGATCAATATCACCGCGCAGGATGTCGGCCTGTTTGGCGCGGTGAACTCCGGCAGCGGGAACGTCACCATCAACAACACGAGCGGCAATATTCATATCGGCGCCTCTGGCAGCGCGGACATGGTGATAGACAACACCGAACTGGCCAATATCACGGCGGGCATGTTGAAGATTAACAGCGCCGCCGCTCTTGTCATTCAGGACGTATTGGAGGCTGACACTGCTAACGCCGGTAATGTGTATCTGCTCGGTCACGATGTCAGTACGGCCGGCGGAACCTCCACCTTCAAGACGCTGCAAATTGACGCAAAAGGCAGCATCAATCTGGATGCCGGTCTTACAATCACAACAGGCAGCGCGCGGTTCTATGCCGACACGGATTTTTTAGACGGGGGCGATGTCAGTATTGCATCCGGCAAGACGCTTAGCTTTAACGGCGGCGGCGTCTTCGTGATCCAGGGCAATGACATTATTTTGCCAACCAGCGCTAAGATCAACAGCGCGCCGACAAGCACTGTGCTGCAAGTCTACAACCGGTCCGGGAATATCAGCCTGGGCGGCGCATCCGGTTTTCTTTCCAGCGCGGAATTTGCCGCAATTACCGCCAGTGGTTTGCATGTTATAAACACCAGCGGCATCACGGTAGGCACCGTCGCGGCGGTGGAGAGCGGTGGTTTTGAGTATATTTACCTTGCCGACACGGGCACCATCACCTTTGACGGTGCGTCAACATTCAAAAGCGTGTATGCGCGGGCCGGTGGCAGCATTGATATTCTGGCCGATTTGACCGCGACGCATACCAATGTGCCCATTGAGTCGGGCAATGCGAGCCTGCAACTGTTTGCCGATACGGATGGCGGCGACGGCGGCAATCTGTTTATCCACAGCGGCGTGACGGTCAAATATAATGGCACGAGCGGCACCGGCTACATCAATACCAGGGCCGCCGATTACTTGCTTGATGGTTTCCTAGTCAGTCCCGACAGCATCGACATCACCCCGAGCACGAACATCCCGTTTACCCTTGGTCCGGTTGGCGTGACCGCAGGGGTGACCCTTTCCAGTGCCGAGTTCGGACATCTGACGACGCCTGCCCTGCGCCTCGCGACTTTTGGCGGCTTCACCGTCAATGGACTGGTTGATAGCTATGTGCCGCGCAATTTTGTCTTTGTAACCAGCTATGGCGGTGACATCTCATTCACTGGCGCGCCGTCCAGCTTTGATGCGTCGGTTTTGGTGACGGCGGCGGGCAGTGACAGGGTTTTACTTGGCACAGACCTGTCAGTCAGTAGTGGCAGTTTTGAAATCGCTGGACCAACGATCCTGACCGGAAACACGGTGATTACGGCCAGCACTTCGTCGGTGACAACAGGGACCATTAATGGCACATCCGATTTGACGGTAAATGCCGGTTTCGGAATAACGCTAGGTGCGCTCGGGGCAACCACGCCCCTGAAAAATGTAGTGCTGGATTCCGCGAACGATGTGGCTATTGGCTCCGCCACAACGCCATTATTTGTCAAAGCGCTGTCGCTGAGCCTGTTCACCAGCGAGGCTACGCTGGATGGTGCGGGCTTTATTAACGGGGCGGCCATCAGCAATACCAATGTCAAGTTTAACGGCGCGTTCAATGCCGCTTCCCCGCCCCTGATGTTTGTTGGCGGTGGCGGCGGCGGAGGAGGCGGTGGCGGCGGTGGCGGCGCAGCCGGAACCATTACCATTGTCAGCGGCGTCAGTGGCACGGGCGCGAATGATCTCGATGTCGCCGACGGAAAAATTCTATTCGCCGATCTGGCCACCACCGGCTTCATCATTTCCGACGGCGCGCTGGAGGCCCTGACCGGCAACCTCACCCTGCAGGCCCCCGTTTCGATCACCGTTCAGAATTTGGCGGACAATGAACTTCTGCTCAATATCTCTGGGTCAGCGAAGTTTGAAACCGGTTCCGGCGGCTTTTTGATGGAGTCCGGTAACGAGATCAGAATGACCAACACCAGCGCCACGCTGGAGATTAACAGCACCACCGGAACCGGCGTCGGCGACATCATTCTGGGGCGGTTGCAATTGGACGCCGCCGCAACCCTGACCGCAAACAAAATTCTTTTTAACGCGAACACCAAAAGCGGTAGCCTGACGGCGTATGCCGATAAGGGAATCACTGTCAATGCAGTGATAACCACGACCTCTCCCACTGGTGGAATTGAATTGGACGGCGATACCGGCGCCAGCGACAGCGGCGGCATCACCTTTGGCGGCGGAGTGGGGCTTGACTCTAAGGGAACCATCACGCTCCGCGCCGATAATGACGGCGTCAGCAGCGTATCGGGTGACAGCGATATCTGGGCTCTTGGGACGCTATTCCTGACAGCCAATGGACCGGTCGGCGGCCCCAGCATTCGGCTGTCGGATACGTTGCACATGGGGGGCCACCTGAGTGTCGATGCCGATTCGGACGGTATGTCCAGCGGGCGGTTCCAGGTGGATAGTGGTCAATCCATAGTGACCAACAATAATGACGCCACTATTACCACTTATTACCTTGATCTTCTTGGCAACATTAATGCCGGCACGGGAACAGTGTCGTTCATCGGCACCGCAGATGTCCGCCTTGGTGCGGGCGGCGCTACCGGCAGCGGCTATCTATATATCGACAATGCCGAACTGACGAAAATTACTGCGGATACATTCAGGATTAGCTCTCCCGGCACCATTATCGCCGATGGCGTCGATGCGAACTTCAATCATTTCTATGTTTTCGATGAAATCGATTTTCTGGGCACGGCGTCCACATTCAGCGGTCTGCTGGATATCAATTCGGATGGCGGCGTCAGCACGCTGGGCGCAAATGTCACCACCAAAAGCTTCAGCATCAGCGATGATCTGCTGATCGACGGTGAGCGCACCCTGGCCACCACCAATGGCGGAACATTTTTTGATAATGTCGATGGCATTGACAGCACCGGCAACATCCTGACGGTTACGGGGGCCGACGGCACTTTGAAATTTAACCAAAGGGTTGGTTTGGTGACGCCGCTGCAAGGGCTTACGGTGACGGCAGATAACGTCCACCTGCTGGATGGCGCGCGGACCACGGGCAACCAGACTTATAATGGCGCGGCGACCAATCTGGATGGCGGATTTTTTCTGCCAACGGGCAATTTCACGGTTACCGGCAATACATTGCTGACGGGCAGTACGGATATTTCCGTCAGCGCCGGTTCCGTGACCATGGGCCGGGTGAATGGGTTCTTTGATCTGGAAATTACAGCCGAGACCGGCCTCACACTGGGCCGGATGGGCGATACAGAATTTGGCAGTACACTACAGGACGTGTATCTGGATACGCCAGGCCTGAACATTGGCTCGGCCGGAACGCCCTTGTTTTTCCGGGGCAGCTCGCTTGAGATTTATGCCGCCACCGCCACGCTGGATAGCGCAGGCTCTATTGGCGATGGTGGGATCAGCAAGGCCAATGTCCAATTTAATGGCGATTTTAACGTCAACCCGCCATCGCTTACCTTTACCGGCGCGCCGACGACGCTTGAATTTACCGCATCCGGCCTCGTGATTGGCGGCGAGATCGACGATTATTATTTTTCGACCACAGCGAGCGGCCTGGTGACCATCAATGTAACGCCGACAACGGTGGACGATAGCGAGTGGGACCCGGAGATCAATCTATTTTTCGATGACGGCTCACTGGATCTGGCCTCTTTCATCGAAAATGACGATGACGGCGGCGTAGGGCACAGTAGTTTCATTGAACGGGTACTTGCGCCCGGCAACTACCGGCTGCGCATTGGCAATTTTAGTTTTGAAGAAGATGAGGCGCTTGGGGCCATCAACCCAGGGCAAAGCGACATAAATGACATAACAGACTATGAACTTTCCATTGCGGGAAGTTTTATCGCCAATTTCTCTGGGCCCACGTCGTCGCCGCCGCCAATTGTGATCGACGATCCGCTGCCGCCACCTCCGCCTGTCGTCGTGCCGCCTCCGCCGCCTGTCGTCGTACCACCGCCGCCTGTCGTCGTGCCCCCGCCGCCGCCGGTGACCGAGACGCCGCCTGTTGTGCCGCCGCCGCCGGTGGTGGAAGAAACGCCGCCGGAAACTGACGAGACTGAGTCCGATGCGGCCATGGAACTGGCCGAGCTTGAAGAGGCAATGGAAATCACCGATGACATCACCAGCCAGGTCGATGACCTGACCGAAGAAGGCGAAACCTCAGAGGAAGAACCGGAAGAAGAAACCGAAGGTGCGGAGCTGATCGATGACAGCGTGACCAATAATGCCTTCATCCAGGTTATTCAGCCCGAAGATATCGGCGACGCCTCCGACCCGGACGACGCGCCCGTGCAAAGCGCTGACTGTGTCTGTAACTGATCGCGCGTAAGGCCCTGCGCGTAAGGCCGGTTACACCTGCCCCTGCAAGGGTCGGGTGTGACCGGACCTGATCGCATCGCGCGCTGAAAATCAGATCGGCCCATTTCCCGGACCGGATGAAATAACCAGGGGCGATCCCGTCCGGTCCGGACGGGCTCTATGTTATTTCGATGCCTTTCAGGCCGCCCTCGGCGCGCCATTGGCGCAGGATGCTGAAAAATTCTTCAGCGCCGCCGCCATAGGAACCTGCCAGAAATCCCTTTGAAGGATCGCTGGTATTGCCTTCATTGTTGTAATAGCCGGGCGTGCATTCGGCATAATAGCGTACCCCAAGACGCGCCTTACTCCGCATGGTGTGCACCCAATCATCCTCGGCCGCCTGCGTCGCCTCGACGCTTTTTGCTTGCCGCTGCATGGCGTGTTTGATGACATAGGTGACATGCTCCGCCTGCTCGTTCAGCATATGGGTGAAGTTGGGCGGGAAGCCGGTCTGGGTAAAACCCATGAAAAAGCAGTTCGGGAATCCGTGCGTGTAAAAGCCATGAAAGGTAGAAAGCCCTTCGGCCCATTTTTCACCAAGCCGCATACCGTTACGGCCGATAATGTCATAACCCGAACGCCTGGTATAATTGGTGCCTACTTCGAACCCGGTGGCGAAAATGACGCAATCCACTTCATATTCCACGCCATTGGCCACCACGCCTTTTTCCGTCATGCGTTCGACGCCCTTGCCCTTTGTGTCGACAAGCGTCACGCCGGGCAGATTATAGGTATTGAGATATTTATCATCGAAGGTCGGGCGTTTGCAGAATTGCCGGTACCAGGGTTTCAGCGCTTCGGCTGTCGCCTTATCCTTCACCAGGGCTGCTGCGCGCGCGCGCACTTCCTCCATCTTTTGAAAGTCGGCAATTTCGGTAAGCGCGGCGCGTTCGCTCAGGCTCAGTTCCGGATTATTCACCGCCCCGGTCATGCCGCTCAGATTGCGGAAAATATGCGTCCAGCCATCGCCGACCAGATCCTCGTCCTGATCGCCACCCGCCAGCAGAATATTGAAATTTTCGATGCGGCGTTTCTGCCAGCCGGGTTGCAGGCTTTTCACCCATTCCGGATCGGTCGGGCGGTTGGCGCGCACATCCACCGAGGACGGCGTGCGCTGAAACACGAAAAGCTGTTTGGCCGCCGAACCCAGATGCCAGATGCACTGCACCGCGGTGGCGCCGGTGCCGATGATCGCCACCCGCTTGTCATGGAGCTTGTCCAGATTGCCGTTTGAATCCCCGCCGGTATAATTATAGTCCCAGCGGCTGGTGTGAAAGGTGTGCCCCTTATATTTCTCGATGCCTTCAATGCCGGGCAGTTTTGGCTTGTTCAGCGGGCCGTTCGACATGGTTACATAACGGGCTTTCATGCGGTCGCCCCGGTTGGTGGTGACGATCCATTTGGCCTCGTCCTCGTCCCATTCCATGCCGGTTACTTCAGTCTGGAAGCAGGCATCCGTGTACAGATCATATTTCTGGCCGATCTTGCTGCAATATTCCAGAATTTCGGGCGCGTGGGTGTATTTCTCTTTCGGGATGAAATTCATCTCTTCGAGCAGCGGCAGATAAATATAGCTTTCGATGTCGCAGGCCGCGCCCGGATAGCGGTTCCAGTACCAGGTGCCGCCGAAATCGCCGCCCTTTTCGATGATGCGTATGCTTTTGACGCCCGCCTCGCGCAACCGCGCACCAGCCAGCAATCCGCCGAAGCCGCCGCCGATCACCAGCACCTCAACTTCATCAAATAACGGTTCGCGGGTAAATCCGGGATCGACATAGGGATCGTCGATGAAATGCGCAAACTGCGCGTCAATCTCGCGATATTGGGCCGCACCTTCGGGATGAATGCGGCGGTCCCGCTCATACCGGTATTTCTCGCGCAGGGCGTCGGGATCAAAGCCCAGTTCCGCCGGGGTTTTGAATAAGGTTCCTGCGGGTTGCTGGCTCATTCTTTCTCTCCTGTGATTGCGGGATCCTGATGGTTCACGCTATTACAGGCAGTGGCGCCACCGCAAGCGCCTTAATAATAGAAGGCAGCGCGCCGCATTTCAGCTGGCGCCGGGTGCTTTATCTGCGCCCCTATCCCCTGTGGCTGAGAATATCCTGATATTGCCTGGTAGTTCTGGCGGCTGTCCGGCTGGAACTATCACCGCCCGGCACATCCAGCGAGGCCATGATGGCGATCATGTCCGAAGAAAGAATCCTGGCATTATGGCCCATGGCCGTGAGGCTGCTGGCGCCTGGCGTGTAAACGCTGCTTGTATAGGCCGTGTGGGATGGGCCGGGTTTGTTGGCCGCGTAGACCATTTCCGGTTCACTGGAATCGGCCCCGCCGGCCAGGAAGGCCATCACTTCGCTGACATTGCGGGCCCTGCCATTTTCATAAAAAATTCCGCGATTGGCTGCCGCCGCCGTCGGGAACAGGCTGGCTGCACGGCTGTTGGGGGTCTGCTCTGCTGCGGTAATCAGCCGCGCGGCACCCCCGGCGCCTAGCACATGCGCCGCATAAAGTTCCCCGCTGCTGACATCACGATCCAGCCGGTTTTCCAACACTTTACGGTTTTCAGCAGTCAATTCCCCTGCCATCAGTGCGGAAATCCTGGGATCCTGCCGCAGGGCAAGAATTGCCCGCCTTTGCGACGCATCCGGCACATTATACCTGCCTGTTGAGTCCTGGAAAATCTTTGACGCCTCCTCGCCCAGGCCATGTTCCGCGCCATGACGCTTCACCATGCCCAGCCAGGTCTGTTCAATGAACTGAAACATGCCGGAGGCGCTGCTGGTACTGGCTTTTGCAACAGGATTAAAGCTGCTTTCACGCATCGCCGTATTGACCAAATGATCGAATCCGGTGCCGGTTTTGGCGCTGGCTTCCTGTAACATCCGGGTAATCCCGGCATGTTTGGCGGGGTTCAGACTGGTAATCGCATGCGGCATAGGGTTCTCCTTATGCAGCTATGCTAGCAATCCATGTGCCAGTAATGACTGCTTCATGTTAGGCTTGTCAGAACAAGCGATTGTTCATATTTTGTTCCTATCGATTCCTTCTGGAGGGTATCTTTCCGTCCCATGCATAAATTCATTTCTGTCCGTGGCGCCCGCGAACATAATCTGGCGAATATTGATGTGGACCTGCCCCGGGATTCACTGATCGTCATTACCGGCCTGTCCGGATCGGGCAAAAGCTCTCTGGCGTTTGACACCATCTATGCCGAGGGGCAGCGGCGCTATGTCGAAAGCCTGTCTGCCTATGCGCGGCAATTTCTGGAAATGATGCAGAAGCCGGATGTGGACCATATTGAGGGTCTAAGCCCCGCCATTTCCATCGAACAGAAAACCACGTCGCGCAATCCGCGTTCGACCGTCGGCACGGTGACGGAAATTTATGACTATATGCGGCTGCTGTTCGCGCGGGTGGGGGTGCCCTATTCGCCTGCGACCGGCCTGCCCATCGAAAGCCAGACGGTCAGCCAGATGGTGGACAAGCTCACCGCCCTGCCCGACGGCACGCGGCTGTTTCTGCTGGCGCCGCTGGTGCGCGGGCGCAAGGGCGAATATCGCAAGGAACTGGCTGATCTGATGAAGCGCGGCTTTCAGCGCGTCAAGGTCGATGGCGCCTATCATGAAATTGATGCGGTTCCCGAACTCAACAAAAAAATCAAACACGATATTGACGTGGTGGTGGACCGCATTGTCATCCGCCCGGATATGCAAAGCCGCCTCGCCGACAGTTTCGAAACGGCGCTGGCGATTGGCGATGGCATTGCGGTTGCGGAAATGGCTGACAAGAACGCGGAGCGGATTATCTTCTCGGCCAAATTCGCCTGCCCGGTTTCGGGTTTCACCATCACCGAAATCGAGCCGCGTCTATTTTCATTCAACAATCCGTTCGGCGCCTGCCCCGCCTGTGATGGGCTTGGCACCGAAATGGTGATCGATCCGGAACTTGTGATCCCGGATGACACGCTCAGCCTGCGCGGCGGCGCCGTGGCACCCTGGGCGCGTTCCACAACCGCCTATTATAATCAGACGCTTGACAGCCTGGCGCGGCATTTCAAATTCTCCACTGCCCTGCCCTGGCGTGAAATCCCCAAACCTGCGCGTGACACTATCCTGTATGGCTCGGGCGAGGATAATATCCGCATGTCCTATGTGGATGGCGAACGCAAATATCAGATCAACAAGCCATTTGAAGGCGTGATCACCAATCTGGAGCGGCGTTACCGGGAAACCGAAAGCAACTGGACCCGCGAGGAAGTCGAAAAATATCAGCGCATCACCGCCTGTGAGGTGTGTTCGGGCAACCGCCTGAAACCCGAGGCGCTGGCGGTAAAGCTGGATGGGTTGCATATTGCGCAAGTGTCGGAAATGTCGATCCGTCAGGCATTGCAATGGTTCAACGCGCTGCCCGCCACGCTGACCTCTCAACAGCAGGAGATCGCCTCACGCATTCTGAAGGAAATCCGTGAGCGGCTCGGCTTTCTCAATGATGTCGGGCTGGAATATCTCACGCTGGCGCGCAATTCCGGCACGCTTTCGGGCGGGGAATCGCAACGCATCCGGCTGGCGTCGCAGATCGGGTCCGGGCTGACCGGCGTATTATATGTGCTGGATGAACCCTCTATCGGTCTGCATCAGCGCGATAATGCGCGACTGCTGGTGACGCTGAAAAATCTGCGCGATCTCGGCAATACGGTGATCGTGGTGGAGCATGATGACGAGGCCATCCGCAGCGCCGATTATGTGGTGGATATGGGGCCGGGCGCGGGCGTGCATGGCGGCCATATTGTGGCGCAAGGCATACCGCAGGAAATCATGGACAATCCGCGCAGCCTGACCGGACAATATCTAACCGGCGCACGCATTATCCCGATCCCGGAAACGCTGCGGCCCGTGCGGCCCAAACATATGCTGAGCATTATCGGCGCCAGCGAAAATAATCTGAAAAATGTCGATGCGCATATACCGCTTGGCACATTTACCTGCGTCACCGGCGTTTCCGGCGGCGGTAAATCGACGCTGATTATCGAAACCCTGTACAAGGCGGCGGCGCGCAAACTGAACGGCGCGCGCGAATTACCGGGTGCGCATAAGCGCATTGATGGGCTGGAGCTGCTCGACAAGGTCATCGACATCGACCAGTCGCCGATCGGCCGCACGCCGCGCTCCAATCCGGCCACATATACGGGCGCGTTTTCCCCGATCCGTGACTGGTTTGCGGGTCTGCCCGAGGCCAATACGCGCGGTTACAAGGCCGGGCGTTTTTCCTTCAACGTCAAAGGCGGGCGCTGCGAGGCCTGTCAGGGCGATGGCGTCATTAAAATCGAAATGCATTTTCTGCCGGATGTGTATGTGCAATGCGATATCTGCAAGGGTCGGCGCTATAATCGCGAAACGCTGGAAATCACCTTCCGCGACAAAAGCATTGCCGATGTGCTGGACATGACGGTTGACGCGGCGGCGGATTTTTTCAAGGCCGTGCCGTCGATCCGTGAAAAGCTTGTGACGCTGCAACGGGTGGGGCTTGGCTATATCAAGGTCGGGCAACAGGCGACCACCTTGTCGGGCGGCGAGGCCCAGCGCGTCAAGCTGGCCAAGGAACTGGCGCGGCGCGCCACTGGACGCACGCTGTATATTCTGGATGAACCGACCACCGGACTGCATTTCGAGGATGTGAAAAAGCTGCTTGAAGTGCTACAGGAATTGGTCGATACCGGAAACACCATGGTGGTGATCGAGCATAATCTGGAAGTCATCAAAACCGCCGACTGGATCATTGATCTGGGGCCCGAAGGCGGCGATGGCGGCGGACGCATTGTGGCCGAAGGCACGCCGGCGCAAGTCGCAGCAATTGAACAAAGCTATACAGGTCAATTCCTGAAGCAAATCGTCAGGCCCGAACCCGCGCGTTCCGTTACCCCCCGCCGCAAAACCAGACAGGTGGCGGAGTAGGGCAAGAAGGTTTCTGCCATAGACAAGTTGATAAGTCTGCCGATACGCGGTACAATCTCGCGAAGTGATCAGGACACTCAAACATCGCGGTTTGAAACTGCTTTATGACCGCTGTGATCGCAGCCGTATCAACGCGAATCAGACGCGGCGGATCGAGGATATTCTTGGCCGTCTGGACACCGCCGAGACCGTTGCTGCGCTTGATCTGCCCGGATACCGGCTGCACATGCTCAAAGGTGATCTGAAAGGGTTCTGGAGCATCAGCGTTTCCGGAAATTGGCGGATTATCTTCCGCTTCACGGATGGCGATGTGTTCGATGTCAATTTGGTTGACTATCATTGAAAGGACAAGCTTATGGCAATGCACACCCCGCCGCACCCCGGTCACTCGATCCGGGACGCCTGTCTCGAACCGCTCGGCCTCTCCGTAACGAATGGGGCTGCCAGGCTGGGCGTTACACGCCATACACTGTCCCGCGTCATCAATGGCCATGCGGCGATTTCACCGGTAATGGCTTTGCGTCTGGAATTGATGGGCTGGGGGACGGCGGACTCGTGGTTGAAGATGCAGCTTGCTTATGATCTGGCGCAAGCCCGGCGCACGGCATCCAAGATCAAAGTTCAACGCCTGAGGGTTGCGTAAACACGTCAACGGTTGTGTCAGGCAGCATTATATAAATTGCGCCGGCCTGCTGGATTTCCTTCGCCGCAAGACCAGACAGGTGGCGGAGTGAGCCGAAAAAACAGCGCGCACTTTCGTCCTTGAAATGATACATATATACAATCAAAATGGCGGCGCGCTTCGAAAAGGAAAAGGCATGGGACCGTTTGACCGCATTACCCAACAGCCCGAAATCATGGGGGGAAAGGCCTGCATTCGCGGGTTGCGTGTCACGGTTGGCATGATTGTAGGGCAAATTGGCGCGGGACATAGCTTCGAGGAAATTCTCGCTGACTACCCTTATCTTGATCGTGAGGACATTCTGCAGGCGCTTCGCTACGCCGCATGGCGAAGCGAAGAACGAGAGGTAATGCTGTCCGGCATATGAAGTTTCTCATCGATATGAACCTGCCGCCACGCTGGGTTGCTGTGCTGGCGGACGCGGGCTTTGAGGCGGAACACTAGTCAACATTGGGACCCCATAACGCGCCTGACCCACAAATTATGCTTTACGCCAAAATGAACGGATATGCCGTTATCACCCATGATCTGGATTTCAGCGCCATCCTAGCGGCCAACAATGGCGAAAAGCCAAGTGTGGTGCAAGTCCGCGCCGGCGATATCACCCCGAAAGCCATCGGCGATCAGCTTATTGCCGCCCTGCGGCGGATGGCTTCTGAGCTGGAACAAGGCGCATTGCTGACAGTTGATTTAAACCGCGCACGCCTTCGCCTATTGCCGTTCAATTCAATATGAGAATGCATATTGCCGCAAGACCGGTTAATTGAGGTAACCCGTGAAACGTTCATACATTACTGCTGGCGGTGTTGTATTGGTGATTACCGTTTGGATGCTGTCCGGGCTGTTCACGGATCACGCGCCGGAGGATCAGGATGCGGAGCCGGCGCAGGTGGCAAAGCGTGTCGCAGTGCGCGCCGAAACCATTACGGCGCAGATACGCCGGGGCGAGGCGGTAATTCGCGGGCGCACCGAGGCCAATCGCAATGTCGAGCTGCGCACCCGTGTGCAGGGGCATGTGCGCGCCCTGCCCTGGCCCAAGGGCGCGCGCGTCAGTGAAGGCGATCTTATCTGCAAATTGACCGTCGATGCACGCGGCGCCAATTCGGATGAAGCCCGCGCACTGGTCGCCAGCCGCAGGCTGGATTACACCGCAGCAACAGAACTCGCACGCAAGGGTCACCGCTCGTCCAGCCAGGTGGCGGCTGCAAAGGCTGCACTGGACGCGGCGCAGGCCGCCCTGAAACGCGCCGAAATCGCCATGTCCGATATCAACATCACCGCCCCTTTTGATGGCGTGGTCGAGGCGCTACCCGTTGAAATAGGTGATTACCTGAATGAAGGCGGCATCTGCGCCCGTATTGTGGATAGCGACCCCATGCTGCTAATCGGCCAGGTGTCCGAGCGTGACATCAACGCCTTCCGGGTTGGCGACACGGGCGGCGCGCAACTGATTACCGGCGAGACGGTGCAGGGTGTGGTGCGTTTTATCGCCAGCACCGCCGATCCCGCCACACGGACTTTCCGGATTGAACTGGAAACCCCAAATCCGGAAAATATCCTGCGTGACGGGATTACCGCCGACATACGCATACGCACGGCGCCCGTCGAGGCGCATTTTATTTCGCCCGCCATTCTGACCCTGAATGATGCGGGCATTATCGGCGTGCGCATCGTGGATGGCGAAAGCCGCGCCCGGTTTATGCCGGTTACCATTATTGCCAACACGTCTGATGGCGTCTGGATTACCGGACTGCGCAAGGTTGAAAACGTTATTACTGTCGGTCAGGAATATGTTTCGGATGGCGCGCTGGTGGATGTTACCTACAAAACGCCGCCCAACCCGGAAGGCGCGTCATGACAGGGATACTAGACAATCTCATTGCCCGGCAGCGCATGATTCTGACCTTGCTGGCGGCCATGCTGCTGGCCGGCCTCTATTCCTATCTCACAATACCCAAGGAAGCCGACCCGGACATACCCATTCCATTTGTGTTTGTTTCTGCGCCGCATCCCGGCATCTCGCCCGAGGATGCGGAACGGTTGCTGGTCAAACCGATGGAGGCCAAACTGCGCAGCGTAGAGGGCCTGAAGGAAATGCGCTCGGTTGCGGCCCAGGGACATGCCGGGTTTTATCTTGAGTTTGACGTGAATTTTGATCAGCAAAATGCGCTGATCGATGTGCGCGAACAGGTGGATTTGGCCAAGGCTGATCTGCCCGACGATACCGAAGACCCGATTGTGCTGGAATTTAACACCAGCCAGTTTCCGGTGATCACCGTAACCCTTTCCGGAGATGCGCCAGAGCGCACCCTGTTGCGCCATGCGCGCATACTTCAGGATTCCATCGAAGCCATCCCATCCGTGCTGAAGGCAGAACTTGGCGGCCACCGCGAAGAGCTGCTGGAAGTTATCGTCGATCCGGCCAAACTGGAATCCTATAGTATCTCGCCAAAAGAATTACTCGACGCCGTAACCCTGAACAATCGCATGATCGCGGCAGGCATGCTGGATACCGGACAGGGGCGGTTCGCTGTCAAGGTGCCAGGCCTGTTTGAAACCGCCTCTGATGTTGTCAGCCTGCCGGTCCGGGTGGTTGGCGATGGCGTTGTCACCCTAGGCGATGTGACCGATATCAGACGCATTTTCAAGGACCGCTATACCTATGCAAGACTGAATGGAAAGCCGTCAATTTCAATTTCGGTTTCCAAACGCATTGGCTACAACATTCTCGACACGACGCAGACTATCCGGGCCGTGGTGGAGGAGCATCGTAAGCTGCTGCCGCCCAGTATCCAGCTATCGGTGGCGCAGGATGACTCGCGCTGGATTCTCAGTATGCTCGGCAGCCTCGAATCCGCCGTGCTGACAGCCGTGGCGCTGGTGATGATCGTGGTGCTGTCGGCGCTTGGCTTGCGCTCGGCCGCGCTGGTTGGGATTGCCATACCCGCATCTTATCTAATCGGATTTATGCTGTTTGGATTGACGGGCATGACCATCAACATGATGGTGATGTTTGGCCTGATCCTTTCGGTCGGCATGCTGGTCGATGACACGATCATTGTGGTGGAATATGCCGATCGCCAGATGATTGAGGGCGCATCACGCAAGCAAGCCTATATTACGGCGGCGCGGCGCATGTTCTGGCCAATTGTTTCGTCAACCGCGACCACGCTGGTGGCATTTCTGCCAATGCTGTTCTGGCCTGATGTGACCGGCAAGTTCATGCGCTATCTGCCGCTGACGATGATTTTTGTGATGTCCGCTTCATTGCTGGTGGCGATTTTGTTTGTGCCTGCGCTGGGTGCAATTTTCGGCAGGCCGGGTTCAGATGATGTGGAAACCCTTAAATCCATCAAAGCGTCTGAAAGCGGTAATTTGCAGGAGCTTTCGGGGTTCACCGGTATATACGCCCGCTTGATTGCGCGGCTGCTGCACCATCCGCTGAAAGTGATTGCGGCTGCTGGCGCATCTCTGCTCATCGTAACCCTTGCCTATGTTACTTTTGGCAAGGGGTTGGAGTTTTTCACAGATACCGAATCGGATGGGGCCATCATACATATCGCGGCGCGGGGCAATTTATCGGCCCGGGAAATGCGCGATCTGGTGACAGAGGTTGAGCATGAGGTTCTTCAGGTTGCGGATATCCGCACCGTGTTCACGCATACGGGCCGCAACACCAGCGGCGGACGTGAAGGCGGGCCACGTGACAGTATCGGCACCATACGTATAGAGCTTGACGAATGGAACCAGCGTGGACGCGGCATGAATGCCATTATGGCGGAAATCCGCGAGCGCACCCAGGACATTCCCGGCATCCGCGTTCAGATACGCAAGCGCGAGGGCGGGCCGCCTGTCACCAAGGATATTGTTCTGGAAGTCTCCTCGCATGACAAGGCAGAGCTTGCCGCAACGCTTCCGCGCATTGCGGACTATATGCGTAATGAGGTTTCGGGATTAATTGACATTGAAGATAGCCGCCCGCTTCCGGGCATAGAGTGGCATGTCGCGGTAGACAGGGCGCAGGCCGGCCGCTTCGGCGCGGACATCACAAATATCGGTGTTATGGTGCTGATGATTACCGATGGGGTTAAAATAGGCGAATACCGCCCGGACGATTCAGAAGATGAAGTGGAAATCCGGGTACGCTACCCCTTTACGGACCGCAATATTGATCAACTCGACCAGCTGCGGGTGCGCACCCGCGATGGGTTGATCCCTGTTTCCAATTTTATCACCCGTACCGCAAAGCCCAGCACGGGCTCGATCGAGCGGATTGACGGAAATAATATCATGACCATCAGTGCCGATACCGCCGATGGCGTGCTGGCCAGCGCCAAGGTAGCCGAAATTTCACGCTGGCTGAAAAATGCGGGCCTGGATTCCGATGTCAATATCCGCTTTCGCGGCGCGGACGAAAAACAGAGTGAGGCGCGCGATTTCCTGATTGTGGCATTTTCAGCGGCGCTGTTCCTGATTGCGATTATTCTGATCACGCAGTTCAACAGTTTTTATCATTCGGCACTGATTTTATCTGCCGTCGTTATGTCCACGGTAGGGGTGTTTCTGGGGCTGCTGATCATGGGGCAAACCTTCAGCGTGATTATGACGGGCACCGGTATTGTCGCGCTTACCGGAATTGTGGTGAAGAATAATATTATTTTGATTGACACCTATCAGCAGCTGATCCGCGACGGTTTTCCTCCCCATGACGCCATTATTCGCACGGGCGCACAACGGTTGCGGCCTGTGGTGTTGACCACGCTGACCACCATTGCCGGGTTGCTGCCCATGATGCTGAAAGTTGAATTGGATTTTGTCGGCCGTGACATCCTGTATGGCTCGCCCTCGGCCTCCTGGTGGGTTCAGATGGCGACTGCCGTGGTGTTCGGGCTCAGCTTCGCAACCTTTCTTACTTTGCTGGTGACGCCCTGCGCGCTGGCCTTGCCTGCCTCTTTAAAACAAAGCTGGGCGGCCTGGCGCCACCGGGATATCGCCGCCGGGATCAGGGGCTGGCCGCTTTGGCGCAGGCAGCCGGAATAAATTATGGAAAGCATATCCCATACCTTCAGTCTCATCCACAGCTCACCGCATCTGCGCGAAGTGATCGTTTTTCTGTTATCGGCGGTTTTGGTCGTGCCGGTTTTCCGGCGTCTGAAGACCAGCCCGGTTCTGGGTTATCTGCTGGTTGGCGCCGTTATTGGCCCATTTGGGCTGAAGGCGATATCCGATGTTGAAGGGGCGCGCCTGCTGGGGGAGTTTGGCGTTATTTTTCTGCTGTTTACGATTGGGCTTGATCTGTCACTGGAACGGCTGGGCGGCATGTCCCGCCTTATATTTGGCCTTGGTGGCGCCCAGGTCATATGCACCGGTTTGATAATCGGCGGCATTGCCTGGGCCTGGGGAAACCCGCTACAGGTGGCTATCATACTGGGAGCCTGTCTGGCGCTTTCCTCCACGGCCATTATAACCCAATTGCTGCTGGAAAATGATGAATTCTCATCGCCCTATGGCCGCACTGTATTTGCCGTGCTGTTATTTCAGGATCTTGCCGTGGTGCCCCTGCTGGTTATGGTCAAGTCCCTGAGCTCCGGGGTTGAGCCCTTATCTCTGGATCTGCTTTACGCGCTGGTAAAATCCATTCTTGTAGTTCTTGTGATCATTGTGGTTGGACGCCTGACATTGCGCCCTTTGTTTCGCATGGTTGCTGGCGCGCGTAGTCCGGAACTGCTGATGGCCATGACGCTGCTGGCCATTCTGGCAACAGCGATCGGGACTGAACTTGTGGGCCTGTCTATGGCGCTGGGCGCTTTTCTCGCGGGCATGCTTTTGGCGGAAACGGAATTTCGCCATCAGGTGGAAACGGATATTCAACCGTTCAAAGGCTTGCTGCTCGGCCTGTTCTTTATCGGGGTCGGCATGAGCATAGATCTTGGTTCTGTACTGGACCGGGTAGTCCTGATCGGTGCCTCTGTTATAGGGTTAATTCTCATTAAGGCCGCTATTTTCTTTTGCCTCGGCTATCTGTTCCGCCTGCCAGGCTCTGTCAGCCTGCGCGGCGCCCTGCTGCTTGGGCCCGGCGGGGAGTTTGCACTGCTGATTATTGGCGCAGCCCTGGCGGCAAATGTGCTGGATCCTGATGTCGGACAGTTTATGATGATCGTCGCCGCGCTATCGATGGCGGTAACGCCACTGATGATGCCGTTTGGCCAGTGGCTGGCTGGCAAATGGCGCAAGCATGGTGAAAAAGCCTATGTGCTTTTTCCCGCCGCCGCCAGCCCTGATTTGAGCAACCATGTCATCATTGCAGGCTTTGGCCGCGTTGGGCAAACCATCGCAGCGATTTTGACTTCGCAAAAAATTCCTTATGTAGCGTTGGATCTTAATCCTCCCGCCACAAGTCAGTACCGCAAAAAAGACATGCCCATTTACTATGGCGATGTCGAACGCACCGAAATGCTGGAACAGGTTGGCATCGCCAGGGCCGCCGCATTGGTGCTGACCATCGACACGCCACAAACGGCGAAAAGGGCGCTGGCATCGATCCGCGCCCGTTGGCCGGATATTCCGGTATTTGTGCGCGCACATGACAGTACACATATACGCCAGCTGGAAATTTTGGGTGCGACCGGCGTAGTGCCGGAAACCCTGGAGGCCAGCCTTGCGCTGGCGGGCCAGGTGCTGAATGGAATTGGCATCCCGATGGATGCGGTTAATAATTTAATAGGCCGCATCCGTGAAGAACATTATTCGGAGATTGAAACCATCGGACGGCCGCCTGACGATGGAATGATAAAAAAGACAGGGGGCGGATAATCATCCGCCCCCTGTCCGTTATTATCTGTCTTACTAGCGGAACAATGCCAGCAGAACTGAGGGCGCCTGATTGGCGATGGTGATCGCCTGGGTGGACAGCTGCTGCTGCGCCTGCAGAGCCTGCAACTTGCTGCTCGCCTTGGCCAGGTCCGCATCAACAAGCGCGCCAAGACCTTTTTCGGTCGCGTCCGAAATCGCCTTGGTGAAAGTGTTTTGCGATTCAATGGCCCGCAGATCACCCGAAATACCGCTCAAGGCATTGTTGGAGGCGGTAACGAAATTATCCAGGGTATTGCTGCTTGAGTTCAGCAAGGTCCGCGCCAGGGTCGATGTCACGCTGGCGCCGATGGAAGCGTTGAAGGTGGAGGCTGACGTAAATACGTCGACGCCCGTCACCGCAATCTGTGTACCAACAACGTCAGCGATGAAGTTCACTGCGGTGGTGTTGTTCAACAGGTTGGTGCCGTTGAATTTGGCCTGCTTGATCAGATCCTTGGCCTGGGTCGCCAGGTCTTTAAGATCTGTCGTATAGGTCGTACGCTGGGTCGCGGTGATCGAGGTGTCCGCCAACTGGGTCAGCTTCGACTTGATTTCCGAAAACAGGTTGGATACGGCGCTGGCGCCGGCCAGCCCCACTTCGGCCAGACCGACAGCGCCGCTCAGGCTTTGCTGCACGGCTCCCAGAGACGCAATATTGCTGCGCAGGCCCTGCGCCACGGCGAAGGTCGAGGCATCGTCCTTGGCGTCGGCAACTTTGTAACCGGTCTGGATTTGTTTGGACACTTTGTCCAGGTTGCTGGTGATATTGCGCAGGGTAGCCTGAGCGACCAGCGCGCCGGCATTGGTATGAATCGTAGTCATGCTGTATTTTCTCCATTCTGGATATATCGGTAGCAGAATGCTACCTGAGCTTTTTAGCCTGACTGGCGATGCGCAACCCTTATGCCAAACTTGCCGGATAAAATTTGCCTACCCGGCAACTAATTCTGCAATTTGCATTATTTATCAGTGAGTTAATGGAAGTTAAACTTAATAAAGATTGAGATGGGACGCGGCCCGGCAAGAACGCTCCGGCAAGTTTTGCCGCTACAGGAAAATATTGCCGGGTAGCAGGCAAAAATTATGAGACATAAAGACACAAAAAAGACAGGGGGCGGATAATCATCCGCCCCCTGTCCGCTATTATCTGTCTTATTAGCGGAACAATGCCAGCAGCACTGAGGGCGCCTGGTTGGCGATGGTGATCGCCTGGGTGGACAGCTGCTGCTGCGCCTGCAGAGCCTGCAACTTGCTGCTCGCCTTGGCCAGGTCCGCATCAACAAGCGCGCCAAGACCTTTTTCGGTCGCGTCCGAAATCGCCTTGGTGAAAGTGTTTTGCGATTCAATGGCCCGCAGATCACCCGAAATACCGCTCAAGGCATTGTTGGAGGCGGTAACGAAATTATCCAGGGTATTGCTGCTTGAGTTCAGCAAGGTCCGCGCCAGGGTCGATGTCACGCTGGCGCCGATGGAAGCGTTGAAGGTGGAGGCTGACGTAAATACGTCGACGCCCGTCACCGCAATCTGTGTACCAACAACGTCAGCGATGAAGTTCACTGCGGTGGTGTTGTTCAACAGGTTGGTGCCGTTGAATTTGGCCTGCTTGATCAGATCCTTGGCCTGGGTCGCCAGGTCTTTAAGATCTGTCGTATAGGTCGTACGCTGGGTCGCGGTGATCGAGGTGTCCGCCAACTGGGTCAGCTTCGACTTGATTTCCGAAAACAGGTTGGATACGGCGCTGGCGCCGGCCAGCCCCACTTCGGCCAGACCGACAGCGCCGCTCAGGCTTTGCTGCACGGCTCCCAGAGACGCAATATTGCTGCGCAGGCCCTGCGCCACGGCGAAGGTCGAGGCATCGTCCTTGGCGTCGGCAACTTTGTAACCGGTCTGGATTTGTTTGGACACTTTGTCCAGGGTGCTGGTGATATTGCGCAGGGTAGCCTGAGCGACCAGCGCGCCGGCATTGGTATGAATCGTAGTCATGCTGTATTTTCTCCATTCTGGATATATCGGCAGCGTTTTACTGCCTGGCCAATTTGGCCTGTGCTATGCCCCGCAACCCTTGTGCCAATTTTGCCGGATAAAATTTGCCCACCCGGTAAGGCGTGCTGTTCCCAAAGTTTTTTTGCAATTGGTTAACCGCTATTATCCCTAACAAAGATGAATTACGGCCTGAATGCATCAGTTCTGGGAAAAAATGACCCGGCAAAGATTACTTGAATGGGAAAAATTTGCCGCTACCGGAATGTGACAGCCATGCAGGCGGCCGCCATTGTTACAGCGTACCAGAGATGCGGCATTCAGGAATATTTCCGGGCTTTCAAGCGCCGGAGGGGGTTGGCTTCAAACCCTTCATAATATTCCGGTTGATCTCGATCAAATCCGAAATATCTTCGCCTTTACGGGTGACCTCGCGGGAATATTTTTGCACCCAGATACTGAGTGAAATTATCGAGGCGCGGATTTCTTTTGGCAGCAGATTATTGTCGTCGGCGCAGTCCGTCGCCAGCGCAATCCATAATCTGCGATTGCGATCCAATGCCTCAACCATGCCAGCATCCACCACCCCCCGCTGTTGTGCCGCTATTAAATCGCGGGTGATTTCAGTAAACAGGCGGTATTCGGTGTTACGGGGGGATTCCGTGGTTTTAAGCGCGCGCTGATAGGCATTCAGGCTCATTTCCTAAAATCTCCTCCTCAAACTCCATCAGGCGGGCGCATAACCGCAATGCTGCATAATATTGATGGGAAAGAATTTCTTTGCTGATTTCCACGCATAACAACAATATTTCCGGCCGGTTGACGGCCTCCATGAATTCCGTCATGCGCAGTTTAAAATCATCGTAATAATTCTGCTGCCCGGTTTCATCCAGATACATCATCATTATGGGAAAATAGATGCGGCGCACAGGTGTCGTGACGGCATCAGGTTGAATAATGTCGCGTTCGCGCAAAATGGAAGCGTGATTTTGAACGATAAGTGAACCCCTGCGATCCCCATTCACGACAACGGCGCCATTGATGGCAAACTTCTCGCCAGGCTTTAACGAAAGCTTAAGAGGCATATGGTGCTCCGATGACACGCCAGAGATGCTGCATTAGTTACGCTAAGCCAGTCAGGTTAATAAAACACTACACAGTAAAATTATTTCGAATATGAAGCATTTATTAACCGGTATCCTTCAATCATCCTGCTATGAATTTGAAACGCAAAATCGGCCGCAACCTGGAAAGCAAAAAGCGCGCCCAATTGTCGCAGGATCCGGCTTTGATGCAGGCGGCAATCGCGGCGATGAAGACTGGTTTGGCAAACCATGAAGCGGGCAGGATTAACGCAGCAATCACATCCTACCGCGAAGCCATATACCTCAACCCCTATTTGGCCGAAGCCCATAATGCGCTTGGCGTTGCGCTCTATGATAGCGGCGCCATTGATGAATCCCTGGACGCGCATCAGACAGCGGCGCTGCTAAAGCCGGATTATGCCGACGCTTTCTTTCACAGTGGCTGTATCTTGCTGGAGATGCGCTTGTATAAAGAGGCAGCGAAATATCTGCAACAGGTCATCAATATCGACACAAATTATGCCGCAGCCTATGACAGGCTGGGACAGACGCTTTTCAGAATGTACATGTTGGAGCAGGCTCACAAAGCCTACACTGCGGGGCTGGAGCTTCTGCCAGATAATGCAGATATGCTGCATAATATTTCTCTGGTCCTTATGTTGCTGGGACGGCGCGCAGAGGCAAAGCAATGTTTGGAAAAAGCCATCGCCATTGGCACGCACAAGCCTATGTCGGAATGTTATCTGTTAACCTGCAAAATGTATCTCTGCGATTGGGACAATATTGAAATTCTGTCAGACCAGCTGATCCGGCAGGTGGTACAACACAAACTGCCGCTGGATCCCTTTTCATTCCAGGGATTTCCAACCGCGCCGGATAATGCGGCCCAGTATGTCTGCGCCCGCGCCAATGCCAATGCGGTTACCGATTCCATGCAATTACAGGGAAACCGGCCGGCCCTGACATATAGAAAGCCGGGAAGCGGCCATATTCGGGTCGGATATCTGTCGATGGATTTCCGCAGCCATCCTATGGCCTATCTGATGATGGAAATTCTGCAAAAACACGACCGTGAAAAATTTGAAATATTTGCCTATTCATTCGGCCCCTATGACGACAGCCCGGAACGCAAAAATTTCGTCAGGGCAGTTGATCATTTTGTTGATATTCAGAATTTGAATGATATGGAGGCGGGCCAACGTATCAATGCCGATGGGATTGATATTCTGATTGACAGAAAAGGCTACACTTTTGGCCACCGGCTGGGAATTCTGGCGCGCCGCCCTGCCCCCATACAGGTGAACTATCTGGCCTTTGGCGGCACAATGGGGGTGGATTTCATTGATTATGCCGTTGTGGATGAATTCGTGGTGCCGCCCGATCAGCAGCAATATTATACAGAACGTCTGGTCTATCTGCCGGACACCTATCAGCCGAACAGTTTCCGGCCAGTGTCGGAAATCACGCCCTCGCGCGCGGAATGCGGCCTGCCGGAAAACGCTTTTGTATTTTGCTGTTTTAATCAAACCTACAAGATTACGCCGGCAGTGTTTGATGTCTGGATGCGCATCCTCCGGCGTTCCCCCGCAAGTGTGTTGTGGCTGCTAAAACCTGACGAAGAGACTGCTTCGAATTTGCGCCACGAGGCCGCAGCGCGCGGTGTAGACCCCGCCCGGCTTGCCTTCGCGCCGAAAGTTTGTCAGGCGGAACATCTGGCGCGCCACCGCAGGGCTGATTTGTTTCTGGACACTCTGGTGGTTAACGCGTTAACCACAGCCAGTGACGCCCTGCATATGGGCGTTCCCATCATTACCTGCCCCGGCGGCACTTTTGTCGCGCGCGGCGCGGGCAGCATCCTGCGCGCGATGGAGATGCCGGAACTGATCACACAAAACCTTGAACAGTATGAAAATCTGGCGGTATCCATTGCGGCAAACCCGGATTTGATGAAAACGCTGCGGGAAAAAATTGCCCTTAAGCGGAATTCTGCGCCACTGTTTAACAGTGACCGCTACACAAGTCATCTGGACGCCGCCTATTTTGAAATGTGGCGGTTGCATCAGAGTGGAGAAAAACCGAGACCATTTAATGTAGCCCGCCTGGCCTGAAAATAAGTTCCGGGATTAAGGGAATTTTAACACCTGCATCCTATATTCCAGGCAGGGGTAGAGAATAGCCCGTTATTGTAATGCGTAAGAGGGGATAAGACGAGAGAAGGCATAAGGTCAGCAGATGAGCAACTTGTCTGTCACCATAACCGGAACTGGCGCAAGGGACGTTCCTCGCAGCGCCAAAGCTCAACCCAAAGCTGAGCCTCCGGTTTCTCCCCTGCCTGAAACCGCTGCCGCTGGTGATGCCGCTTCGTCAGGGACGGACTTTGTCATCAAGCAAACGGCGACGCGCCTTTCCATTGAACTTGACAAGGCGACTAATCGTTATATTTTCAAGACGGTTGATCCGGAAACCGGCGAAGTGATCCGTCAATACCCCACCGAGCTGATGCTTTCGCAAATTGCCCGTGTCCGGCGTATAACAGGCTTGACCGTCGATCAAGACGCCTGACACCACACATTCTCAGGTACGGTTGCAACCGGCCCCCCGCCATTTCTTCTGTAAACTGATAAAAATTGCCTTTGGCGGTAATATCTGCCGCACATAATGGCGTAGACAACATAATAATCAATATAAATCAATAAGTTAGTAAAATATTATATTGGCATATATGTTGCATTTCCTTGCTCCTGATAGAGACAGCGCCACGAAAAGGCATTGTAGCATTAGGAGAATCCGATGGTCGTTTCGATTAAAACCAATACTTCCGCCCTCATCGCCTTACAGCAGTTAAACGCGACAAATAGAGATCTTGATGCCGTTCAGGATCGGGTTTCAACCGGGCTAAAAGTCCGTAGCGCAAAAGATAATGCCGGCACCTTTGCCGTCGCCCAGAAACAACGCGCTGATCATGATGCCTATGATGCAGTGGATCAAAGCGTTCAGCGCGGCATAAATATTCTGGCTATCTCCATTTCTGCGCTTGAGACAATTTCCAATCTGATTATCAGCATGAAAGAAAAAGCCATTCAGGCGGCAAATACAAATCTTAGCCCGGCTGATAGCGCAATCATCAATACCAGCTATCAGTCCTATGCATCGCAAATAACCACCATCCTCGACGCCGCGACCTATGACGGTGTAAATCTGATTAATAAAGATCCGGTTCTACCCGCTATACATAATATGAACATTCTTGCAGAACCAACCGCAAATCCGTCACTGTCAATCATCGTGCCGGCCCTTAATATCAAGGCGGCAACGACTTCCGTGATCGGCAATGTCTTGACCCCGGCTGCGGCGCAAACCGAAATCACTTCATTGGCAACAATGCAACAATCTATATCCGATGCGCTTGCCACGCTGGCCGGAAATTCCCTACGGCTTGAAACACATGCAGGGTTTATTGAAAAACTTCAGGATTCGCTTACGCTGGGAATTGGCAGCCTGGTAGACGCAGACTTATCCCGTGAAAGCGCGCGCCTGAAGTCTGTGCAAATTCAACAGCAACTCAGTACCCAGGCGCTGCAAATCGCCAATAGCAGGCCGCAGCAGATTCTGACTTTGTTCCAGGGAGTTTAAAAACACTGGGTTAAATCAAGCCGGCCGGAGAACAACTCCGGAAAAAATGTTGGGGAACACAAAAGGAGAGAAAGAAATAATATTCTTTCTCTCTTTTTTTTCTCTGTTATTTTGGTTGGCGGCAAACAAATTACGGAGAGCATGATTGTCCAGCGAACCCATTCAATGGCCGCGCAAGACGCGCGAATTTCACAATCATCATTTTGACTCAACCATGTGGAATGATTTTAAATTTCGCGGTGATGACATCGTGATCGGCACTTATGGAAAATCCGGAACGACCTGGACCCAGCAGATCGTTGCGCAGCTTCTGTTCAATGGCGATCCGGATGTGCCTGTGTCGGAATTATCGCCCTGGGTGGATATGCGCATTCCGCCGAAAGAGGTGAAAATTCCAGCACTGGAGGCGCAAACGCACCGCCGCTTTATGAAAACCCATCTGCCGGTTGACGCGCTGGTGTTTTCGCCAAAGGCAAAATATCTCTATATCGGCCGCGATGGCCGTGATGTGATGTGGAGCATGCACAATCACCATGCCAACGCCAATGCGCTCTGGTATGAATCCCTGAATAACACACCGGGCCGGGTTGGCCCGCCCATTGATCCGCCAACGGATGATATCCACCAGTATTTTCTGGACTGGCTGGACAAAGACGGTTTTCCATTCTGGCCGTTCTGGGAAAATATCCGGTCCTGGTGGGAAATCCGGCATCTGCCAAATGTCATGCTGCTGCATTTCAACGATCTGAAGGCGGACATGCCCGGCCAGATGCGCCAGATCGCCAGATTTTTACAAATCCCGATTGATGAAGGCCGCTGGCCCGCAATGCTGGAGCATTGCAGTTTTGACTATATGAAACAGCATGGCGAAAAAACCGTGCCGCTGGGCGGCGCCATATTTGAAGGCGGCGCGAAAACCTTCATCAACAAAGGAACCAATGGCCGCTGGCGTGACATACTGACGCCGCAGGACAACCGGCGTTATGAGGACAGGGCGCGCCGCGAACTGGGCGAGGATTGCGCCCGCTGGCTGATGATGGGAGGATAACCCCCCTACTCTATCGCATAGCGCCAGGGTTTCGCCGGCTGCGGAGCGGTTTCATCGACCGTCCACAAGGGCATGGAAATGCCCTCGCCCGCATCCTTGTAGACGATGCGCAGGCGCGTACCGATACCTACGCTGCGCACCAGTTCCGGCGGCGCCAGATCACCGTCCGCCGTGGCCAGATTGCCGGTAAAGCGCAACCCGTCAAATTCTCCCGGCTTGCCCTTCTGCGTGTCCAGTTCCACCAGCAGCAGCATATAGGGCGAATACTGACGAAAAACCGGCTGAATGGCGTGATGAATCTCGCCATAGGAATAGAGCGTGCCCTTGCCTTCCACCGGCTTCCATGTGGCTTTCGGGCTGGCGCAGAACGGACAGGCCGTGGTGGGCGGATAGCGGAACAGTTTGCAATCATCGCAATTTTGCAGATGCAGATCATGTTGGGCGCAATAGCCGAAGAATTCCCGGTAATCATGCTCCAGCTCATTGATGTGCAGCGGCATGCCCAAATATTCGCCTCTTACGGATGTAGACATAATATTTCTCCCTTTATCTGTGATCCTGGGCCATGACCATGGCTGAACCCTGACCGGGCGTCGCCCAGCCCAGATTGGCGGTCACTTCCACCTTTTTCACCTGGCGGCAGCCGCCTTCGCGGTAATCGTAAGTATGCTGACGTTTACCGTCCGCGCCCATCGGGCAGCTATCGTCCACATCATGGCGCAACTGGCGTACATTCTCGATCACCATATTGACACCATGCGTATAGCCCTCACACAAATGCCCGCCGCTGGTATTGTTCGGCCGCCTGCCGCCCAGCCGCATGGTGCCATCCGAGACATAGTGGCCGCCCTCACCCTTTTTGCAAAATCCGTAATCCTCCAATTGCAGCATGGTGGTGAAGGTGAAGGCGTCATAGGAGCCGGTCACGTCCACATCTTCGGGGCCCAGCCCGGCATTCGGCCACAATATGTCTTTGGCGTAGTGCCCGGCGACAGTGGAAATAGGCCCGGCCTGATAATGCATATCAGCGCGCGGCTTGCAGCATCGTCCAACAACGGATTGAATGACCGCAGGCTTATGCCGGCAATCGCGCGCCCGGTCGATGCGGGTCACCACAATCGCAGTGCCATTATCTGTTTCAACGCAGCAATCCAGCAGATGCAGCGGTTTGACGATCATGCGGCTGTTGATCACATCCTCCACAGTCAGGCGATTTTTATAATAGGCCTTGGGGTTGTTGGAGGCATGTTCGGAATGGATGACCTTCACCATCGCCACCTGTTCGGGGGTTGTGCCGTAATCATACATGTGCCGCATGAAGCTCTGACAGAACATCTGGCCTGCGCTCATCAATCCATAGGCGCGGGTGAACAGGCCCTCGCCGCTGACCGGCGCCACCGCACCGCGTCCGCCGGTGCCGCCGATACGCACTTCGGAATAACCGTTCATGGCGCGGAAGATGACCACGGTCTTGCACATGCCGGCCTCGATCACGCCGATAGCGATTCCGATCAGCGCCTCGGTGCTGGACCCGCCGCCATACACATCCATGTAGAAATTCGGCCTTATGCCAAGCTCGCCCGCTATGGTTGGCGAAAAGGTGGAATCATTAAAGCTGTAGGACAGCATGCCATCGACATCAGACGGTTTCAGTCCCGCATCCTCGATGGCCTTTCGTACCGCCTCCGTCCCCAAGGCCCGGGTGGTGCGCCCCGATCCGCGCACATAACCCGTTTCGCCCACGCCCACAATTGCATATTTTCCGCGCAGGAACTTTTCGCTGGTTGCATTAATGTCAGCCATAAACGCCTCCCCCTGATTTTGTTTTGGGATAGCTTAGGCGGAGAAAACAGAATTGGCTAGGGGTAAGGTTTTACAGGCTTCCGCAATGAATTTATTGCCTTATACGGATGGCCCCGCCCATTTTGGCACAACCAGGCCCATGGAGATGACCATTTTCACGGCCTCCTCGACGCTCATATCCAGCGTGACAATTTCTGCGCGCGGTACAAACAGTAAAAACCCTGAGGTCGGATTGGGTGTCGTCGGGACATAGACACTGATAACCGGATCGGCTGTGCGCGCCTGCACCTCGCCCTGGGCCTCGCCGGTGATAAAGCAGATCGTCCAAACGCCCCGCCTTGGATATTCAATCAGAGCCGCCTGCCGGAAACTTGTTCCTGAGGGTGTGGTGACGGTTTCCAATATTTGTTTGGTGGCATTATAGACCCCGCGCATTATGGGCATGCGCGCCACCAGGCGCTCGCCATAATCCAGCAAGGTCTGCCCGAAAAAATTAGCCGCCAACGCCCCCAAAAGGGTCAGCAGTATGAACATGATGATCAGGCCAAGCCCTGGAAAACTGAACCTGAAATAGGGCGCCGGAATGAGCGGGGTTACCGACGCATCGACAAAGGAAATAAACGCCCAGGTCAAATATAGCGTCATGCCCATAGGGGCTGCAACGACCACACCCGCTAAAAAATAATTCCGCAAACGCCATAACAGCCCATGCTCAGGCAGATGCGTCACAGCCATCAAATCTTCTTCTGGGCCGGGATCGGATTTGATTTCAGCTTTGCCTGTGGAATCATCTTCGGTGCGCATGTGCTGAGTATAGGACGCGCATTGCACAGTGTGGAAAATTTCTGCAATCCGTCACGCCAGTGCATGCGGTTGTAAAAGTGGGGCGCTACCCCTTGATCGAGGTGGCGCCAGCAAAATACATGGCAGCGATTTTATTCTGCCCCAGGGCGGCGTTAATGGCAGGCAATAGCCGTGCGCGCAAGGCTTCCATATCCAGATTCTGTGCGCCGGCAGTTTCTTTTGCAAACAGATAGGTTTCGCGCAGTATGGCGTCACGGGCCCTTGGCAGATCACGCGCAAGTGCTTCGGTGTCCGCTTCCGCCGCTGGTTCCAGATCTATTTTCAGGACGGTATATTTTACGACCTGGCTGCCTTTCAACAGCGGAACCATCAGCGGGGGCAGATGTATCAGCTCAACTTTAGCCGCTGCCCCCTCTTCGGGCGGCGCCGATTTGGCCCGCGCGGCGTCCGGCGCGAAGGCTGAAAACAGCAGCGCCACCAACAGGGCATATGTGATTGTGGTTTTCATGCCGCCGATTATGGCGCGCAAGGCCTTAAAATCGGGTTTAACTGTTAAAAATGCCTGTATCCGGGGCGATCAACCGTCAGCACCCCTCCCTCGGCATTTACAAAGACCAGGTCCCTTTCAGCGGTGACCTGGCCGATACGTGAAATGGCTATTCCGGTTTTGGCTGCAATTGCGGCAATGGCGCGCCGCTGTTTCACCGCAGCGGTAAACAATAATTCATAATCATCCCCGCCACTGATCAGATCTTCCAGCATCGCATGCTGCATGGCCAGCATGGTGCGCGCTGCATCCGAAAGTGGAATGGCGGATGACTGAATAATGGCCCCAACGGATGAGGCCCGGGTCACATGCCCCAGATCGGCAGCCAGCCCGTCCGAAATATCAATGGATGCGTGGATCCGTCCCATAAGATGCTGCGACAGCAGATTACGCGGGACCGGCAAAAGATAGTGCTGCAAAAGATAGTCCTGTTGAAGCGGCGTAAGCCCCTCAATAGCCCCCTGACGGCGGACTTTCAGTCCAAGCCAGGCGTCGCCTATCGTGCCGGTGACATAAACATCATCCCCGGCCCGCGCACCGGAACGGCGCACCATCTGCCCGCGTTTGACCCATCCCATGGCGGTTACGGACAGTGTCAGCGGGCCGCCGGTGGCTGTCGTGTCACCCCCCAGCAGATTGATGCCGAACTCCGCCTGATCACGCGCGAGACCAGAGGCAAAGCCGCGCAGCCACGCCATGCTGACACCCCGCGGCAGCGCCACCGTCAGAATATATCCATGTGGCGTTGCGCATTTTGCCGCAAGATCCGACAAATTCACCCGCATCAGTTTGCGCGCAATCAGCTCCGGGGCGTCATCTGCAAAGAAATGTACGCCGGCCACCATCATATCGGCAGTAACGACCAGGTCTTTTCCGGCAGTTGGGGCAATTATTGCGGCATCATCGGTGAGGCCAAAACTGTTGAGATCGCCGCTGGCGAGCGGTGCAAAAATTTCCGCGATCAGTGCAAATTCGTCCGGTAGCGGATCAGCGTTCCTGCTCATGGCCATCAAAAGACTGTGGCCGCACTATCCGCGCCACTCTATCCAGAACCCCGTTGGCGAATCCAGGCTCGTCGCCGGAAAAAAACGCATGCGCAATGTCGATATATTCGCTCAGGATGACCTTCACCGGAATATCAGTGCGGGCCATTAATTCATAGCTTGCCGTGCGTATTAAGGCGCGCAGTGTCGCATCCAGCCGCGGCAGCGACCAATCCGCGCTGACTGTGCGCGCCACCAGCGGGTCAATTTCCGTCTGCCGGGCCACAACACCGCGTACCAGTTCCGCAAATAATTTCTGGTCGGGGGCTAGATATTCCTCACCGTCTATCTCATGGCCAAAACGATCACTCATAAATTCAAGGATCACAGTTTCCGCATCCGCGCCGCTCAACTCCATCTGATACAACGCCTGCACAGCGGCCAGCCGCGCGACGGAACGCCCTGCACGCCTGGATTGGGAAGCTCCGGATTGTTCTGGCGCTTTGGTGGGAGAAGCCGCCATTACACCAGACCAAATTTACGGCGCATCTGCACCATGGTCATGCAGGCCTGCGCAAATTCACGGCCCTTGTTTTTGTCATTTATTGAAGCGCGGGCGATGGCCTGTGCTTCATTCTCCACCGTCAATATGCCATTGGCCAGCGCGACGCCGTGTTCGAGCACAATATCCATCAGCCCGCGCGCCGATTCCGCGCAAATGGTTTCATAATGTGTCGTCTCCCCCCGGATGACACAGCCCAGCGCGATATAACCATCATAGCGCAGCTCAGACGTATCCCTGCGTTCGGCCTCGATGGCAAAACGGATGGCGCCGGGAATTTCAAACGCGCCGCTAACCTCGTAGCGGTGATAGCCCGCACCCTGGCGATCCAGTTCCGCTGTCACACCCTGCAACAGCGCATCGGAAATATGCGCATAGAAACGCGCCTCGACGATCATGATAGTGGGGTTCAGGGCCATGAAGGATCAGTCTTTCGGTGTAATATGCATGACATCGGCGATTTTCAGGCCGTAACCTTCAAGTCCGATGATATGTTTGTTTTCTGTATTTGAAAGCAGCGTGAGCTCTTTCACGCCAAGATCGACAAGTATCTGCGCACCCACGCCATAATCGCGCAGTTCGCGCACACCGCCCTTGCGGCCGCGCATCAGAATGTCAGAAACAATCGTCGCCTTGGTGTCGCGGATCAGCACAATCACGCCACGCTCCAGTTTGGAAATAAGTTCCATCGCGCCATGCAGCAGGCCGGTATGGCCGCTTTTTGCGCCCAGCAGATCATCAAACACATTGATGGCGTGCATGCGCACCGGCACCGGCCCGGGGGCGGAAATATCGCCTTTTACCAAGGCGATATGCTCGGCATATTCCACCACATTGATGTAAACAAAAAGCTTGAACACGCCGCCATACATTGTATCGAGATCGGTCTCAACCGCGCGGTGGATGATACGGTCATAGCGGCGGCGATAGGCAATCAGGCCGGCAATGGTCGCCACCTTCAGGCCGTGCGTCTGCGCAAAGCCAACCAGATCCGGCAGCCGCGCCATGGTGCCGTCTTCATTCATGATTTCACAGATCACACCAGCCGGGTTCAGCCCCGCCAGGCGCGCCACATCGACCGCCGCTTCGGTATGGCCCGCGCGCACCAGAACGCCGCCATCACGCGCCATCAAAGGAAACACATGTCCCGGCGTGACAATATCGCGCGCACCCTTGGTCGGATCAATGGCCACGGCAATCGTGCGGGCACGGTCATGCGCCGAAATACCGGTGGTCACGCCTTCGCGCGCTTCGATGGAAACGGTGAACGCCGTCTGGTGGCGTTCCTGATTATTCGACGCCATCAACGGAATGCCCAGTTCCTTGATACGTTTGCCAGTCATGCTGAGACAGATCAGGCCACGGCCATATTTCGCCATGAAATTGATCGCATCGGGCGTCGCCATTTGCGCGGGAACAATCAGATCGCCTTCGTTTTCGCGATCTTCATCATCCACAAGAATGAACATGCGGCCATTACGCGCATCTTCTATCACATCTTCGATGGGCGACAGAAATTCCAGTAATTCTTCATGGGACTGTGCGCCCGTCTTGATCTCGTTCATTTATGGCTCCGCCTGTACCAGCCGCGCGACATAGCGCGCAACCGTATCCACTTCGATATTGACCTGATCGCCCACTGCAAGTTTACCCAAGGTAGTGGCCTGCTGGGTGTGCGGAATAATGTTGACGCCGAAACTTGCGCCATCCTTTTGACCGGCGACTTCGTTGACCGTCAGGGAAACCCCATCAAGCGCAACCGAACCTTTTGGCGCGATATACAGCGCCAATTCGCGCGGCGGCTCAAACGTATAGCGAATGGAGGCGCCTTCAGGGCGGATCGCGGCAACGCGCGCCATGCCATCGACATGCCCGCTGACAATATGCCCGCCAAGCTCATCGCCCACCCGCAGCGGGCGCTCAAGATTTATGGCTTTGCCCGGCTTGCAGGCGGAAAGATTGGTGCAGTTCATGGTTTCCGCCGAGGCATCCACCGCGAACCAGGCCGTGCCATCGGCATCCCTGCCCTTATCCACGACGGTCAGGCACACGCCGGAACAGGCGATCGACGCACCGATTTCCACCTTTTCCACGGGATAGGCCGTGGCGATCACCATGCGGGTATCGCCGCGCTGTTCAATGCTGCGGATGGTTCCGACGTCTGTGACAATTCCTGTAAACATGATCTATTCATATGCCTGTCTGCGATAGGTTTCCACAATATCCTGTCCTGAATAGCGTATCGATTCACGCAAATAGGCTGGCGATTGTGCAAGATGGTTAAGGCCAAGGGGGCCAATGGCCGCCAGACCGTCACCCCCGATCAGCCTTGGGGCCCGGAACCAGACGATCTGATCCACCGCCTGCGCCTGTATCATGGAGGCGATCAGGGCCGAACCTCCTTCCACCAGAAGCCGGGTGATGCCGCGTTGCGACACTGCGTTCAGCATTTTCATAGTGTCCAGCAAGCCGTCTGTGCCGGGGGCTATCTCAAGCACTTCCACCCCGGCATCACGATAGGCCTGCTTGCGCACTGCATCGCCATCCGGCCGTGTCAGAAGCCAGACCGGAATGGTGCGCGCACTCTGCACCAGCTTCGAGGTAAGCGGCAGCCGCATGCGGCCATCGGCGACAATCCGCACAGGCGATGCCGGTTCCAGCCCTGGCAGGCGGCAGGTCAATTCCGGATCATCGCGCATCGCAGTTGTACTGCCTATCAGGATGGCGTCATGTTCGGCGCGCAGAAAATGTCCATAGGCGCGCGCCGCACCGCCGGTAATCCATTGACTTTCCCCGCTGGCAGTGGCGATGCAGCCATCCAGCGTGCTGGCGATTTTCACGCATACCAGCGGAATATTGTGAACGATACGTGAAATGAACCCGGCATTCAGGCGTGCCGCCTGTTCCGCACACAGACCAATATCCACCTGGACGCCGGCCGAACGCAGTTTCTCAAACCCCTTCCCCGCCACGCGCGGGTCCGGATCTGAAACCGGCGCAACCACGCGGGCGATGCCAGCAGTAATCAGCGCGCCGGCGCAGGGTCCGGTTTTGCCATGATGCGCACACGGTTCCAGCGTAACATAGGCGGTGGCGCCTATTGCCGCGTCCCCGGCGCGCGCCAGGGCTTCGGTTTCCGCATGCGGCCGCCCGCCCTTCCCCGTCCAGCCGCGCGCAATGATATGCTCTTTGGCTATGACGCAGCCGACCGAAGGATTGGGCCAGGTCTGGCCAAGCCCTCGCCGCGACAGGTTCAGCGCTGTTTCCATAAAATGCAGATCGCGCGTGGGGTTATGTGCGGACATACCGTGTTAATCGTCATCAGCCTGGCGGTTGACAATCTCTCCGACAAAACTCTCAAAATCCTTGGCTTCGCGGAAATTTTTATACACCGAGGCGAAGCGGACATAGGCGACAGGGTCGAGATTGGCGAGGCCTTCCATGACCAGTTCGCCGACATGGGTGGAGGGAATTTCGCTTTCGCCCATGCTTTCAAGGCGGCGCACAATGCCGGTAATCATGCGGTCGATGCGTTCGGCGGGCACCGGGCGTTTGCGCAGCGCGATTTCCACCGATCGCGCCAGCTTGTCGCGGTCAAACGCCGAGCGGCGGCCATTTTTCTTGACGATCATCAGTTCGCGCAACTGCACCCGTTCAAAAGTCGTAAAGCGTGCGGCGCAGCCATTGCACATACGCCTGCGCCGGATCGCCGATTGATCCTCGGTAGGACGCGAGTCCTTAACCTGGGTTTCTTCGTTACTGCAAAATGGACAGCGCATCGCTCCGCGCTCAGGTATAGATCGGGAAAGCGCGGCACAGATCAAGCACCTGATTGCGCACTCTGGTTTCCACCGCACCATTGTCATCCGGATTGGCCGCCAGGCCGTCCAGCACTTCAATGATCAGTGAACCGACAGTTTGAAATTCCTTGACCCCGAACCCGCGCGTGGTGCCCGCAGGCGTTCCAAGGCGCACGCCGGACGTGATCGTAGGTTTTTCCGGATCAAACGGGATGCCATTTTTGTTGCAGGTAATATGCGCGCGCTCCAGGCTGGCCTCGGCGGCCTTGCCGGTCAGCTTTTTCGGGCGCAGATCGACCAGCATCAAATGCGTGTCGGTGCCGCCAGAAACAATATTCAGCCCGCCTTCGGTAAGGCGTTGCGCCAGCGCCTTGGCATTCTCCACAACCGCACGGGCGTAATCGCGAAACTCCGGACGCAGCGCCTCTCCGAACGCCACCGCCTTGGCAGCGATCACATGCATCAGCGGCCCGCCCTGCAAGCCGGGGAAAACGGCGGAATTGATTTTTTTGGCAATGGCTTCGTCATTAGTCAGGATCATGCCGCCGCGCGGACCGCGCAGGGTCTTGTGCGTCGTCGTGGTCACCACATGGGCGTGATCCAGCGGATTGGGATGCACCCCGCCCGCAACAAGTCCCGCAAAATGCGCCATATCGACCATAAAAATGGCGCCCACACTATCGGCGATCTGACGGAAATTCATGAAATCAATAATGCGCGGATAGGCGGAACCGCCTGCGATGATCAGTTTGGGCTTATGGCTGCGCGCCATGGCGGACACTTCGTCAAAATCAATGCGGTCATCCTGGCGGCGTACGCCATATTGCACCGCCTTGAACCATTTGCCGGACTGATTGGCCGCCGCACCATGCGTCAGGTGACCCCCCGCATCCAGGCTCATCCCCATCAGGGTATCACCGGGCTGTAACAGGGCCTGAAACACGCCCTGATTGGCCTGGGCGCCGGAATGCGGCTGCACATTAGCGAAGCCGCAATTAAACAGCTTGCAGGCGCGTTCAATCGCCAGATCTTCGGCCACATCGACAAATTCACAGCCGCCATAATAGCGGCGGCCGGAATAGCCTTCGGCATATTTATTAGTCAGGATGGAGCCCTGCGCTTCGAGAACCGCGCGCGAGACAATATTTTCAGATGCGATCAGTTCAATCTGGGTTTGCTGGCGCAACAATTCTTTGCCAATGGCGGCGGCAATAGCGGGATCCCGCGCGGCCAGATCATCGCTAAAGAAGCCCTTTGCAACCGTGGCAGCCGTTTCACCAGGCTTGTCAGTGATCTTCATGATACATCCTCGTCAAAAGCTGATTTCTATCACAGTCTACCCATATTCGCCAAGCAGGACGCGCATGGCCCACAAGATATAGTAATACAGACGTATTGACAGGCGCCCTGTTCTTGAGGCGGACCGGCAAGAACTGCGACAATTTATACTTAATGGATTGTTAGTCCTTTAATGAAATGCTGGGCGCATTAGAATGCCGCATCGCTGTTGACGGGCATTCCTTCTTTCCAGGTACAGGTTCGTTCGATGCATGATGACAACGCAAAACCAAACGCCAGTGAAGAAACCCTGTTGTTGACTGCAAATATTGTTGCGGCCTATGTCCGCAACAATTCCGTGCCGGCGCCGCAATTGGCAGGCGTGATCCGATCCGTACATGAAGCCCTGGCCGCCGCCAGTGCGGGGGAACTGGCGCAGCCCAGCCCCGCCATGCAACCAGCCGTGCCCATTCGCAAATCCATCACCCCGGATTATCTGGTGTGCCTGGAAGATGGGCGGCATCTGAAAATGCTGAAGCGTTATTTGCGCTCCCATCATAAAATGACGCCAGACCAGTATCGCACGAAATGGGGCCTGCCCGCCGATTACCCGATGGTAGCGCCAAACTATGCACAGCAGCGCTCTGATTTTGCCAAAAAGATTGGCCTGGGCAAGACCAGCCCGGATTAGGAACTGACGGATTTTTCCAGCTTTAATATACGGTCGACACGGAAATTGCGTTCCTCCCGCCGTTGCTGGCAGTAGGCTCTCATGCCGGTAAATTTTACTCCCTTATAGGTCTGAGGCCCGATCTCAAGCGGAATAATGGTACGCTTGGATTTGGTGTCATTGGCCTTGAGATAGACCATGTGCAGTTCGGCCCGTTCCTGGATGGCCTGCGCGATCATGGCGACTTTATCATCCTCCGGCAGCTCCTTTTCCGCCATCCGGTATTGATACCCCGTCAGGAATGAGAAAATCCGGTAATCCGCGCGAATATGCTGCTTCCTGATTCTGGTTTTCAGCAGGACGCCTTCGAAAGAGGTGCAGCGGCTCAGCGCCACATACATTTGTCCGGCAACAAAGGTTCCGCTGCCTATGTCGATCATCACATGATCAAAAGTTTTGCCCTGGCTTTTATGTATGGTGATCGCCCAGGCCAGACGGAAGGGATATTGCGTAAATGATCCGGCCGGTTCTGCGATAATGGCCCCTTCCTGCAGGCTATAGCGGAAAACTTCCCAGGTGAAGGGATAGATAAAAACCGGATCATCCTCGCTATCCTCAAGGCGGACCTCGACGAAATGTTCGCCCTCATCATCGCGTCTTACCGCTTCGATAACGCCGATGCTGCCATTTACCCAGCGCTTTTTACTGTCATTGTTGAGCAGCATGATCTGCGCGCCCGCCTTGAAATGCAGATCCGTCGCGGTGGGAAAATATTCCCGGCCAAAATCACCGGATATCACGGCATCAGACACATGCATTTTGCCCTTCAGGGCATTGAGATTTTCTTCATTGATTTCATCGGCCTTTTTGTTCGTTGTGGTGAGGCTGATAAACAGCCCGCCGCTGCCGGTCCCGGCCCCGGCTGAAAAATCCTGCATAACGCGCGAGTTGAGCCGTTCTATATCGGCGTCCTCAACGGAATTATTCCGGATGCGATTGAGCAAATCGACAAAATCCTGGTCTTTCTGCCGGTACACTTTTTCCAGCTCGATAATTTCCAGCGGCAGGCCCTGCATCACATGCGCGCTGAAAAAGAATGGCGTCTGGTAATGGGACGTAAAAATTTCTTTTTCACGCGCCGTGACTACGGGGGGAAGCTGATAGAGATCGCCCACAAATATCATCTGTACGCCGCCAAATGGCATAGCCTGTACCGGGCCGTACATCCGTAAAAAAACATCGATGCAATCCAGAAGGTCGGCGCGCACCATGGAAATTTCATCAATGATGAGTGATTTAAGATTTTTATACAGCCGCGTCCTGTCGCCGCGCGGCCTGGTTTTTTTATCTTTGATATTCTGCGGCGTGACATCCACGTAGAAATTGAAAAAATTGTGGATCGTCTGACCCTTCACATTCAACGCCGCGACACCGGTTGGCGCCAGCACCACCGGCTTTTTCCGTGTCACCGCGCAAAAATGCGAAAGCAGTGTCGATTTACCGGTTCCGGCCTTGCCTGTGATGAACAGGCACTGGTCCGTCTCCTCCATCAGGTGCAGGGCGCGGCTGAACTGTTCATTGATTTCTATGCTGGATGGTTTTTTCATCGCTGCGCGATATTACGGCCCCTGCAAATCCTTCAGAAAATCGGTAATGCGTTTGGCGTTAACGCCAAGATCGCTCTGGCCAAACCGGCTGACTGAACGCATATCCACCCTGCTGCCCTCGCCTTCCGCGGTAATCCGGATCACGACATCATCCTTGAAGTGCATGAATTTTGTCTCGGACGTCGCCTCTATTCTACCGGCCTCTGCATTGGCGGCGGCCAGAGTCCAGCCCCGCGCTTCAACTAGTTTCTGCGCACGGGCAAATGTCTCAGCCGGCGCAACCGGTAAGATCAGCGGCGCCAGACCGGGATATCCAGCCTTCTGCGCGGCAGCAAGACTTTCACCGCCATATTCAGCGCCGTTAGGCGCATCCGCGCGTAGTGGCAGAATATCCACAAACACCGGGGGATTATCCGTGTCCGTCGTAATATCGTGAATGGGCGGAACGCTGAACGCCGCCAGAATATGCGGCGACATGGGCGTAACAATAAGCAGCGAAATGACAAGCGCCCCCAGGGCGCGGCCCCGGCCTGGAGCGTTGCGGGTCCGCAGCAGGCCAAGCAGCGAAAGCACCAGCGTGGCAATACCCAGGCCAACACCCGCCAGAAACAGCCGGAAGCCAATTTCCTGCGCAAGCATGGCGGAACTGACAGACACAAAGCCGGCAACCAGCAGCGCCATCGCGACATGCGCCACGATCAGTGCGGTGGTGGCGCTGCGCGAAGCACGATCCCTGGGCGCGGTGCTAAATTGCGTCATAATAATCCCCCTGGTTTATTGATATCGGCTTTGCCTGTCTTCTTGCCCTTTTTCGCCAGCACGAAAAGCAGTTTGTTGATGGCGTTTTTACTAAGCTGCGCTTCGCTCAGATGCGCCGGGCCAATAATGGACACTTCCACACCTGTCATGGGGTCGATGGCCGAAACCTTGACCGATGCGCCTATCCGGACAAATTCTATCAAAAATTTCTGATCGGAGCCATCTGACATACTGTTTTGCCTGTTCTTTGGCTAATCCGCGGTCACTGAACCAGCCCAGGCCAATCGGCGCGCCGGAAATCCGGCCGCCGATAGTGTGTCAGGCGGCCCGCTGGATCTGGTGCTTGGTCCACACCCTGTCCATGGCCAGCACCAGACGCTCCATCATTTCATCCGTATGCAGCGGATTAGGCGTAAAGCGCAAGCGTTCGGTCCCGCGCGGAACGGTCGGATAGTTTATCGGCTGCACATAGACGCCGTGCTCGAACAGCAGTTCATCGGATATCAGCTTGCACAGATTTGCGGCGCCCACCAGAACCGGCACGATATGGCTTTCGGATGGCATGACCGGCAAGGACGCCTCTGTGAATAATTTCTTCAGCCTGGCGGCGCGTTCCTGATGGCGTTTGCGCAAGTCATGATTGTTTTTCAAGTAGCGCACGCTGGCCAGCGCGCCCGCCGCCAGAACCGGCGACAGCGATGTGGTGAAAATGAAACCCGGCGCATAGGAACGCACCACATCCACAAGGGCCGCACTGCTGGCGATATAACCGCCCATAATTCCGAACGCCTTGGCCAGTGTCCCCTCGATCACGTCGATGCGGGCCGCCGCGCCGTCGCGTTCCGAAACGCCGCCGCCATGGCGGCCATACATGCCGACCGCATGTACTTCATCAATATAGGTCAGGGCTTTGTATTTCTGCGCGACATCGCAAATATCATTAATGGGCGCAATATCGCCATCCATCGAATAGACGGATTCGAATGCGACAATTTTCGGCTGCTCCGGGTCAAGCGTGCGCAGAATCGATTCCAGATGCGCCACGTCATTATGACGGAAAATTTCCTTGCGCCCGCCGCCCTGGCGGATGCCCGCAATCATCGAGGCGTGGTTCAGCGCATCCGAAACAATCGCCGCCCCCGGCAACAGCTTGGCCAGCGTGCTGAGCGTGGCCTCATTGGAAATATAGCCGGAGGTAAACAGCAGCGCCGCTTCCTTGCCATGCAGACTGGCCAGTTCCTGCTCCAGCTGGACATGATAATGGGTGGTGCCGGATATGTTGCGGGTGCCGCCCGATCCTGCGCCGCAGCTTTCCAGCGCTTGCTGCATCGCCGCGATAACCTCGGGATTTTGTCCCATGCCCAGATAATCGTTACTGCACCAGACAATGATCTCCCGTTCGCCACCATCAACATGGTGGACGGCGTAGGGAAACTCACCGCGCCGCCGGGATATGTCGGCAAACACCCGATAGCGGCCTTCGGCTTTCAATTTGCCCAGGGCCTGGGAGAAAATCTGGTTATAATTCATCTACGCGCTCGCCCGATTCAACCCGTAAGCTTAATTGTTGTTTATCGTGAAATGGTTAACCATTTCATATGTGTTAATCAAATAGCATGTAATCAGTTTGTTGAACACTGCGTTTGCAAGTTCAGCTCGGTTAAGACACATTGATAATCCACCCCATGTAATATTATAAGCAATTTCTTGTTCTGCCGCAATTTCCTTTGCGGCAGAAAGACATACGGGAAAATAGCACGGTTTCAGGCCGCCCGGACCTCGACCAGGAAACTGTCGATGGCGGCTTTCAGCCTTTCACCATCTTTTGCCAGGGTGCCCGAGACCGCCTGTACCTGATTTGCCGCCGAGGCCGTTTCACTTGCCGCCTGGCTTACGCTGTTAATGTTTGCGGATACCTCGCCGGTGCCCCTTGCGGCCTCCTGCACATTACGTGCGATTTCCTGGGTGGAGGCGCCCTGCTCCTCCACGGCTGCGGATATGGCGGAAGCAATTTGATTAATTTCCTCAATCGTCTTGCTGATATCCCCGATGCGGGTCACGGAATCGGTTGTCGCCGCTTGCATCGCCCCGATTTGAGCTGCGATTTCCTCGGTCGCTTTGGCGGTCTGATTGGCCAGCGCCTTGACCTCGCTGGCAACCACGGCAAAGCCCTTGCCGGCTTCGCCCGCGCGCGCCGCCTCGATGGTGGCGTTCAGCGCCAGCAGATTGGTCTGGCTGGCGATATCATTGATAATATTTACCACATTATCAATTTTCTGAGCCATTTCAGCCAGCCCCTTGATGGCCGTCATGGTGCCGCTTGCTTCCGACACGGCCTGAGTGGCGATTTTTGCGGATTGTTCCACCTGACGGCTGATCTCCCTGACTGAGGCTGTCAGTTCCTCGGCCGCAGCTGCCACTGTCTGCACGTTGGCCGAGGCTTCCTCCGAGGCCGCCGCCACTGCGCTGGCTTGATGCGTGGTTTCTTTAGCGGTGCTGGACATGCTGACGGCTGTGGCGTTCAGTTCTGTTGATTGCGAGGTGACGCTGTCCAGAATGCTGCCGACGCCAGATTCGAGCTTGGCGGCTATCTCAATGACCGCCTTTTTACGATCCTCGATGCCAGCCTCCTGATACACCGAGATGGCGAAATCCATATCCAGCATGACGGCCGAATTTACCGCGGCGATCACCTCGGCCAGCCGTTTGGCTTTCCAGCGATAGGTTTTGATGGCCAGGTCGGTGAGGTGTGACAGAACCAGGGCGTACCCACCTATATACCAGCGCGGCTCCAGTCCGATGCGGTTGTGCACCAAGCCGATGGTGCGCACACCCTGAATGTAGGTCTCGTCGAAATGGCCATTAAACAGCCTGCCCCAGTGCATCGTCTGCGCACTCACCAGCCGCGAAACCTGATTGTTGCCAATAATTTTGACAAGAACGGGTTCAGCCGTGAGTTGCTTATAGAAATCTTCTAGGATTCTGGGCAGGTTCTTTTCAACCTCCGGCCAAAATTCCCGTAGCGCCTCGCTTGTGGCGCGATTAATGCGCATGAATCGCAACCGTATGTCGCGGTCATTTCCTTGAGCAGCCTGATTGTTCCCTTGCATTACCGGATCCTTTTTTGACCCGCCCCTAAAACTTCTCGTAGGAGATGTTCAATTGCCCATCAAATTTACTTTTACGGGTAATTGGTTAACAATTTGAAAATATAAAACGGCGCGTTGGATCTTTTGATTATTGTGGTCAGCCAGATTGTGCCGGTGGCATTTGACTGGCTGGCAATGACATCGCGTCCCGGAAATACGAGGATGCTGCTCGGGTTCCCTTTGATTTTCGTAAAACCCGCATACCTCAGCGTTGCCCCGTGAACAACCTATCGAGACGTTAATCTAAGCCGCGCGCACGCCCGCCAGGAAGCTGTCGACGGCTGCTTTCAGGGTTTCGCCCTGTCTGGCGACTTCGCCCGAGACCGTCTGCACCTGGCTCGCCGCGGCGCCGGTTTCCCCGGCCGCCTGGCTGACGCCGCTGATGTTCGCAGTCACCTCGCCGGTGCCTTTTGCCGCTTCCTGCACATTGCGGGCGATTTCCTGGGTGGAGGCGTCCTGTTGCTCGACCGCCGCCGAAATGGCGGTGGTGATCTGGTTGATTTCCTCGATCGTCTTGCTGATATCGCCGATGCGCGTCACGGTATCGCCGGTGGCGGACTGCATAGCCCCGATCTGCATGGCGATTTCCTCGGTCGCCTTGGCGGTCTGATTGGCCAGGGCCTTGACCTCGGTCGCCACCACGGCGAAGCCCTTGCCGGCTTCACCTGCGCGCGCCGCCTCGATGGTGGCGTTCAGCGCCAGCAGATTGGTCTGACCGGCGATGTCATTGATGATATTCACCACATTATCAATTTTCTGAGCCATATCGGCCAGCCCCTTGATGGCCGTCAGAGTGCCTTCCGCCTCGATTACCGCCTGACTGGCGATCTTCGCCGACTGTTCGACCTGGCGGCTGATTTCCTTGACCGAGGCGCTCATTTCCTCAGTCGCCGCCGCCACCGTCTGCACATTGGCCGAGGCTTCCTCCGAGGCCGCCGCCACGGCGCCGGCCTGATTGCTGGTCTCTTCCGCGGTGCCGGACATGCTGACCGCGGCGGCATTCATCTGGGTCGAAGCGGAGGCGAGCGAATTAAGCGCCACTGTCACCTGCTTCTCGAAACCGGCAATCAGTTCATCGACTACTTTCTGCCGTTTGCCGCGCTCTTCCATCATTGCTTCCTGATAGACCGAGATGGCGAAATCCATATCCAGCATGACGGCCGAATTTACCGCGGCGATCACCTCGGCCAGCCGTTTGGCCTTCCAGCGATAGGTTTTGATAGCCAGATCTGTGAGGTGTGACAGCACGAGGGCATAACCGCCGATATACCAGCGCGGCTCCAGACCGATGCGGTTATGCACCATGCCGATGGTGCGCACGCCCTGAATATAGGTCTCGTCGAAATGGCCATTGAACAACCTGCCCCAATGCATTGTCTGCGCACTCACCAGCCGCGAAACCTGATTATTGCCAATGATTTTGACAAGAACGGGTTCCGCCGTGAGTTGCTTGTAAAAATCATCCAGAATCCGGGGCAGGTTTTTTTCAACCTCAGGCCAGAATTCCCGCAGCGCTTCACTTTTTTCTCTCGTAATGTGCATGAAACGCAACCGTGTCTCGCGGTCGTGATTGTGCTCCTGCTGCGCATTTTCCGGCATTTTCATCTTCTTCTTTCTCAAAGCGGATAATCGCTAGGTATTTTTATGCGCGTCACCAAGGAAATGGTTGTAGCGAAGGGCAGGACAAGTTTAGTAAAGACGCAGGCGCGACTGAACGCCCGCAAATTCGGAGATCCCTGACATGGCAATAGAAAAAAAAGCATCGTTTCAATGGGATGATCCCTTTCAGATGGCCGGGCAATTCAGTGAAGAAGAACGCCTGATCCGGGATTCGGCGGCGGCGTTCGCCAGGGACAGGCTCATGCCCGGAATCGTGCAGGCCAACCGGAATGAAACATTTGACCGCGCCATATTCCGGGACATGGGGGCGGCCGGCCTGCTGGGTTCGACGATTTCGGGTTATGGCTGCGCCGGGGTCAATTATGTTTCCTACGGCATTGTGGCCCGCGAAATTGAACGCGCCGACAGCGCTTATCGCTCCTGCATGAGTGTGCAATCCAGTCTGGTCATGCATCCGATCCATGCCTACGGAACGGAAGAACAGCGGGAAAAATATCTGCCCAAGCTGGCCAGCGGCGAATGGGTGGGATGCTTTGGCCTGACCGAGCCCGATCATGGCTCCGACCCCGGCGGCATGGTGACGCGGGCGCGCAAGGTGGCCGGCGGCTACAGCCTTTCCGGCGCGAAAATGTGGATCACCAGCGCGCCCATCGCCGATATATTTATCATCTGGGCCAAATCCGAGGCGCATAATAATGACATTAAAGGCTTTGTGCTGGAGCGCGGCATGAAGGGCCTTGAAACAGCGAAAATCGAAGGCAAGTTTTCGCTCCGTGCCTCGCCCACCGGTTCGGTCAGCATGGACGAGGTGTTTGTGCCGGAAGAAAATCTGCTGCCCAACACAGCCGGGCTGAAGGGGCCGTTCGGGTGTCTGAATAATGCACGCTATGGTATTGCCTGGGGCGCGCTGGGCGCCGCGGAATTCTGCTGGCATGCCGCCCGGCAATATACGCTGGACCGCAAGCAGTTCGGACGCCCGCTGGCGGCAAATCAGCTGATTCAGAAAAAGCTGGCCGATATGCAGACGGAAATATTCCTTGGCCTGCAAAGCTGTCTGCGCGTGGGGCGCTTGAAGGACGAAGGGCTGGCGACACCGGAAATGATCTCGCTCATCAAACGCAATAGTTGCGGTAAAGCCCTGGAGATTGCGCGTACTGCGCGCGACATGCATGGCGGCAATGGCGTTTCAGACGAATATCATGTCATCCGGCACGCCATGAATCTGGAAGCTGTGAATACCTATGAGGGCACCCATGACGTGCATGCCCTGATATTGGGGCGCGCGATAACCGGTATCGCCGCCTTTTAATCACGGCGGAGGGAAATGCGCGCCGGACCGGCAATCGCGCGCTATTGCCGGCGGCCCAATTGCGTCTGCCAGAATAATTCCAGATTTGTCAGTATACGGTTTCCCACACCGATTTCGTCAGGGGTGATGCCGCCGGAATCCCTCAGCAGAATGCTGTGGCGCAGATACATTTCGTGCACTATTTTTCGAATTTTTTGTCCCGCAGGAGTTAACCGGACGCGCACGGAACGGCGATCCAGGGCAGATTTCTCATGATGAATGAAGCCTGCCTGAACGAGTTTTTTCAGATTATACGAAACATTCGAGCCCAGATACAGGCCCCGCGAGCGCAACTCACCAGCCGTCATCTCCGCGTCTCCAATACTGTACAGCAGCAGAGCCTGGACATTATTCACTTCGGTCAGTCCAATCGAATCCAGCTCCAGCTTCAACATATCCAGCAGCAATCTATGCAGTCTTTCGATGTTGGCGATGGTGCTGGTATATGCTTCGAGTTCTTCTTGTTCGTTTAAAGTGGTCATTATTGCGGTATCAGATTCACGAGCCGGTTATTTTTTAGATCAACCTAATTTATCAGATTGCCTGGACTCTTTTAACTTCGAACTCAAACTATACAAGCTTAAAATCTTACAACAGCAAGATTAAAATGATAATAATTTTAATTATATTTCTGTGATTACCGTCACTTAAAATTTGGAATTTATGTAACCGCGATCACATAACTTTCCGAATTTTATTTATATTTATACGGTGCCTCTGGTGATCTCCCTATAATACTTTACATTCTGGAGACCGTTCACAGCGCTACGCTAAATGAATTATGAGTAATATCAAATGGATAGTGACAACATAGAAAAACGCTCCGATTCAATCCGGCATTTCAGGCAGGCTCAATCAAAGCCGTATTTTTTTGATCAGACCGATGAATTCGTCAATTACTGGTTCAAGCTTCCAAAGCGGGGTCTGGTTCCCGAAAGAAAAAGTGTCGAGCCGCGCGATATGCTTGGCTTGCTTCCCGATATAATCATTCTGGAAGCGGGGGAGAATAGCTCCGACTATCGCATACGCCTGATCGGCACCCGGAATGTTGAAAGATGGGGTTTTGAATCAACTCGTACCAACTATCTGAACTATGCGACGCCTCAGCGGCAATCCATGCTCTCAGAACTATTTGGGCAGGTAAACAAGCATCCGTGCGGCCTTATTCTCACAGGAGATGAGCTATATACTTCCGGCCGGGTGGTGCGAAACGAAATGATCCTGATGCCGGTACAGGCTGTATCGCATGGACAGGGCATGCTTTTGGGGACCATTACCGCCGATCCGGGGAATAATATTGATTATGGCAGCGACACGCTGGCCACCGTGTTCTATAGCATCACCTCATCCCGCTTTATCAATATTGGCGCGGGGGTTCCGGATTAGCGTCCGCGCAGGAAATTGATAATTCCGGAAAAATCCATATCGCCATTTCCGGCCGCATTAAACAGGCTGTAGATCGACTGCGCTTCCGCCCCTAATGGCGTGGAGGCGCCCGCCGCCATCGCCGCCTGCTGCGCCAGCCTCAGATCTTTGAGCATCATGGCCGCCGTGAATCCCGCCTTGTAACCATTGTTGGCGGGCGATGCGGGCACCGGCCCCGGAACCGGACAATAGCTTGAGATCGTCCAGCACTGGCCGGACGAATTGGCCGTCACCTCGAACAGTTTGTCGTGGCTGAGGCCGAGCTTTTCGCCGAGCACAAAAGCCTCGCAGACGCCGATCATGGTGATGCCGAGGATCATATTATTGCAGGCCTTTGCCGCCTGGCCATTGCCCGGGCCGCCTGTATGCACCGCCAGGCGCGATAGCGGCTCCAGAAACGGTTTGGCGCGGACAAAAGCCGCGTCCGATCCGCCAACCATAATCGTCAGCGTTCCGGCCACCGCGCCGCCCACCCCCCCCGACACAGGGGCATCGACCATATCGACACCGGTCTCGGACGCCGCCTGCGCCACTTCGCGCGCCGTGCCGACATCAATCGTCGAACAGTCAATAAAGATGGGCTTTGACGTAGCTTTGGCCAGCAGCCCATTCGCGCCCAGATAAATACTGCGCACATGATCGCCCGCAGGCAGCATGGTGATCACTGCATCCGCACCCTCCAGCACGGCGGCGGCCTCGTTTACCGCCGTGGCGCCGTCCTGTCCCGCTGCTTCGCGCAACGCGGCCACAATGTCATATGCCCGCACACTGTGCCCCGCCTTGAGCAGGTTGCGCACCATCGGCCGCCCCATATTGCCCAGGCCGATAAATCCAATATTTGCCATTTTCATACCCCTTAATTATTCAAAGACCAGTTCGCGCGCACCTAGCGGCGCGAAATACGCGTCCACGTCCGCATCACTAATGCCCGCAAGAGAATCCGGTTGCCAGTTGGGCGTCTGACCCTTGTCTATCACCGTGGCGCGCACGCCTTCATAAAAATCACGCCCTTCGATAAAGCGATTGGCCAGGCGGTATTCCATCTGCATACAGGCCTTGAAATCGAGTTTCGCGCCTTCACGCAATTGCCGGAACGCCACCTTGCTGCTGATGGGGGATTTACCCAATATGCTGTTCCGGGTTTGCGACGCCCATTGATCACCTTCCCACAACAGGGCCTCTGTAATTTCCTCGACGCTATCATGCGAAAAAATGCGGTCAATGCGCGCGCGCAGTTGCGATAGCGGCGCATCATCCGGCGGGTTTTGCGCAAATTCCGCAATCACACTGTCCGTATCACCGCCCCGCGACAAGGCCGACTGCAACGCCTCAATTTGCGCTGACGGCACATAAGCGGTGGCGATACCACAATAGAGCGCATCGGCAGCGCTGATCCGGGTTCCGGTCAGCGCAAGATAAAGACCCAGTTCACCAGGGCACCGCGACAGAAAATAAGATCCGCCCACATCAGGGAACAGACCAATGCCGGTTTCCGGCATGGCGAAGCGAAGATTTTCAGTAACGATGCGATGCGATCCGTGCACGGACACGCCAACCCCGCCGCCCATGACAATGCCATCCAGCAGCGCGATATAGGGTTTTTCATAATGCTTGATCAGGACGTTCAGCCTGTATTCATCATGGTAGAATCGATAAGGATATTCGTCCTTCGTCAGGCCCGCATCATAAAGCGCGCGAATATCGCCGCCGGCGCAAAATGCACGTCCCATCCCCTTTACGGCCACCGCTTTTACTGATGCATCTGATTTCCATTCCAGAAGTTGCGCTTCAATGGCGTGGCACATGCCCAGCGTCAGCGCATTCAACGCCTCAGGCCGGTTCAGAATAATGACGCCCAGCGTCCCCATTCGTTCAAAAACTACCTCGTCCGCACTGGCCACGCTGCTAATCCTTTAATAGTTCCCGCGCGATGATGACGCGCATGATCTCGTTCGTGCCTTCCAGAATTTGATGCACCCGCACGTCGCGCAAAAACCGCTCCAGCGGAAAATCCCTTAGATAGCCATATCCCCCGTGGATTTGAAGCGCTTCATTGACGATATTAAAGCCGGCATCGGTTACGAAGCGTTTGGCCATTGCGGCAAACAAGGTCGCATCGGGCGATTTCGTATCCAGTTTAACCGCCGCCTGACGCAGCAACAAGCGCGCCGCCTCCAATTCGGTGGCCATGTCGGCAAGCTTGAATTGCAGGGCCTGAAAATCCGCAAGGCGTTTGCCAAACTGGCGCCGTTCCTTCATATAGTCTCTGGCCCGTTCCAGACAGGCCCCCGCCGCACCCAGCGAGCAAGCCGCAATATTCAGCCGCCCGCCATCCAGCCCCTGCATGGCGATTTTAAACCCATCTCCCTCGGCGCCGATCCGGTTAGCCACGGATACGCGGCAATTATCAAACAGCAGCATCGCCGTAGGCTGGCTGCGCCACCCCATTTTTTCTTCCTGTTTTCCAAAACTCAACCCAGGCGCGCCTTTTTCAATCAGCAGGCAGGATATCCCGGAGGGACCATCGCCCCCGGTGCGGACCATGCAGACATAGAGATCAGACACCCCCCCGCCCGAGATGAACGCCTTGGCGCCGTTCACGATATAAGTGTCACCATCGCGGACGGCGCGGGTGGATAAGGAAGCCGCGTCAGAACCCGCATTTGGTTCAGTCAGGCAATAGCTGGCAATCAACGCCATCGAACATAATTCCGGCAGCCATTTCTGACGCTGGTCCGGATTTCCGAAGCGATCGATCATCCAGGACGCCATATTGTGGATCGAGAGAAAAGCGGCCGTCGAGGTGCACCCCGCCGAAAGGGCCTCAAAAATCAAAGTGGCTTCCAACCGTCCGAGATTGGTCCCCCCGGCATCCTCCTGCACATAAATGCCGGCAAAACCCAGACCCGCCGCCTGACGCAGAATGTCTACAGGGAAATGCCCCGTTTGATCCCACTCCGCCGCATTTGGCGACAATCTGCCGGCGGCAAAATTTTGGGCCGCCGCCTGATAGGCGGCCTGTTCTTCACTCAGTTCAAATTGCATGTCTTTTCCAGACTAATAGCCAATAATACCGGCAGGTGAGCGGAGTTTGACGATACCGCTTTGTGTTGAGTCAAATCCCGCTCTGTACCCACAGTTTATAAAGGCAAATGAGGCTTTCGCGAAAGCCCCTGAAAAAAGCCCCAAACGGCGTTACGTCTCTTTTGCGCCATTGGGCCTGGACGTGATGCGATCAGGCAATCAATACAGCCCCACCCATAAATACTAACAAATTCTTAACCAATTACCCCCCATACTGGGCCCCGCTCATAACGGCAGGGGGCTGGAGAATAGGGCGGCAGGGACAACAACGATCATACCCATGTTAGACAGCGATACAAAAATTAAAATTGCCAATAACCGCCTGATCACCACCGAGCGGCGTTATTGGACGGCGTCCGCTGTATCTATGCTGATTATATTTGTTTTATCGCCGCATTTTGAGTCATGGCAGCTTGCCGCAATTGGCGCCGTTTATCTAGCAGCGTCACATGTGTTGAGTTTGATTACCTATCTTTACTGGCGCGATCCGGACAGGGATACACGTCCGGACTATTGGGAAAATTGGCTGGTTACGGGAAACCTGATTGCAGCCACCCTCTGGGGTGCGACTACCGGCCTGCTCTACATTGCGCTGCCGCAAGAGGATGCTCCGTATTTATTACTGATCGCCACCCTGCTGATTGGCGCCTGGAGCACGGCCAATATCCCATCGCTTAAATGCGTCTATGCTTTTTTCCTGCCTTCAAGCATTCCCATTTTTGCGGCAGTGGTCTTAAAAGGAACCGCTGGTGACATTGTGACCGGCTTAATCCTGATGTTTTTCTTTTTAGGAATTTTGAAACATGCGCGCCATGTGTCCGGCGCCTACCGCAGTTCGGTTGAAGCGTCAAATTCACTTGAAGAAATGGCGCGGGTCGAATCCCGCAACAAGGAAATGCTCTCACAGGCCTATGCGCACCAGAGCGAGCTGCTCGATTCCATACCCGTACCAATTATCGTCAGCAGGCTGTCAGATGGAAAATTGCTATATTTCAACAGCACCGCGGCCACTCTCTTTGGCCTTTCACCAAGGCAGGGAAAAGATGGCATGTTATCCACCAGTTTTATTGTAAACCCTGAACAGCGCACCCTGCTAGTCAAGGAAATTGCGGATAAAGGCGGTGTGCACGACTTAGAATTGCAACTAAAACGCACTGATGGTTCTACTTTCTGGGCGTTTTATTCGGCCACAATAATGCTTTATCAGGGCGAAACAGCGATCATTGGGTCTTTCAACGACATCACGGCACGGCGCGAAGCCGAGCGGGCGCAATCCGAGAGCGAAGAAAAATTACGGCTGGCCTCCGAACAACAAAATGCCCGGCTGCGTGATCTGCTGGACAGCGTGCCTGTCCCGATCGTCGTCAGCAGACTGGAAGATGGCATTATTCTCTATATGAATCGTGCCGGGCTAAATCTGGCGGGAATTAATAGCCTGTCTGAAATGCCGGGCGTGCGTGGGGTTGATTTTTTTGCCGATCCGGAAGAAGGCAAAGGGCTTCGGTCCAAATCATCGCGGAAAAAGTACATTTCTGAGGAAGATTATCGAAACCTCGAATTTCAGTTGAAGCGGCCCGATGGATCATACATGTGGGCGTATTATACGGCTGAACGGATGATTTACGAGGGCCAGCAAGCGATTATCGGCACTTTCTCGGATATTACCGTGCGGCGCCAGGCCGAGGAAGAACTGCGCAAAAGCGAACAAAAATTCAGGCTTCTGGCCGATCACGCAAACGACCTGATCAGCATCTATACGATGGAATCTGTTTGCCTTTACGTTTCGCCATCCATTCAACGTATCCTTGGTTATGCGCAAAATGAATTTGTAGGGCGGGCTTTGCCAGATTTTGCGCATCCAGAGGATATTGAAGGCATTTTTGCAGCCAATGCCAGAAATATGAAGACCGGCGCCGTTCCCGCTCCCCATCAGTTTCGCGTCAGGCATAAAGCAGGTCATTGGGAATGGATGGAAGCATCTAGCGCCTTGGAAAGGGATCCCGTCACGGGTGAGTTCACGCAATTATCCAGCGTGTCACGTTTGGTCACCGAACGGGTACACCAGGAGCAGGAGCTTCGCGAAGCCCGCGAACGCGCAGAAGCGGCCGACCGGGCAAAGTCGGACTTCCTGGCGCATATGAGCCATGAAATCCGCACCCCGCTCAATGCGGTGATAGGCTTTTCCGAAGTCATGCGGGATCAATTATTCGGCCCGCTCGGATCCGCGCAATATCTCGAATATACGAATGACATATATAATAGCGGGACGCATTTATTGGCGCTTATCAATGAAGTTCTTGATCTGTCGAAGATCGAGGCCGGAAAATTCGAGTTGCAGGAAGATCGTGTTCCGCTGGAAAACATTATTGATTCCGCATTCCGCTTTTTACGGGAACGGGCGGGTTTCAAACTTATCGCTCTGGAGCGCAATCTGCGCGTCTCACCCGATCTATGGTGTGACAGGCGCGTATTCACGCAAGTGGTACTCAATATTGTAGGAAATGCGATCAAGTTCACCCCTGAGCGCGGGCGTGTCACGGTTGAATCCGATCTCAGTCCAGAAGGCAATCTGATTTTAACAGTGACGGATACAGGTATTGGTATTACCCTGGAGGACATCCCTATTGTCATGAAACCCTTCGGCCAGGCCCGGCACAGCGCGGCGGTTGCGGCCGCTGAACCCGGAACCGGTCTGGGCCTGCCACTTTCAAAATCATTTATCGAAAAGCATGACGGGACATTCGCAATCACCAGCGAACCCGGCTTGGGAACCCGGGTCACCATCACCATCCCTGCTTCACGCATCATCGAGAATCAGGAAAATCTGGTCTCAACCGCATCCTGAGCTTCTGAATGGATATAAAAGGTGTTTGCGATACATATCCGGTATAAATAGCCCGTTGAATCTCTGAATGGGCCTTATCCAGATGGAAAAATATTCTGCCGCTTTTCCCGCCACGCGCATGCGGCGCAACCGCAGCTCCGATTGGGTGCGCCGCCTGGTGGCAGAAACCACCCTGAGCGCCAATGATCTTATCTGGCCGGTTTTTATCTGTGAGGGAATAAACCGGCGCGAAGCCATTGCGGCCATGCCCGGTGTCGAACGCATATCCGTTGACCTGGTTCCCGCAACTGCCGAGCAAGCGGAAAAACTGGGCATACCCGTGCTGGCACTGTTTCCCGCCACCCATCCAGACCGCAAGGACCCAAACGGCACAGAGGCGCTGAACAAGGAAAATCTGGTCAACAGGGCCATGCGCGCGATCAAGCAGCGCGGCTTTAATCTTGGCGTGATGTGTGATGTGGCGCTTGACCCTTACACGGATCATGGACATGACGGCGTATTTGACGGCGATATTATCGCCAATGACAAGACCGTGGAAATTCTGGCGGCCCAGGCGCTGGTGCAGGCGCAATCGGGCTGTGATGTGATTGCCCCATCCGACATGATGGATGGACGCATTGGCGCGATCCGTTCGGCGCTGGACAAGGCAGGCTTTGATCAGGTGCAGATCATGGCCTATGCCGCAAAATATGCCTCAAGTTTTTACGGCCCATTCCGCGAGGCGGTTGGCTCACAATCTGCACTGAAAGGCGACAAGAAAACCTATCAGATGGACCCGGCCAATTCCGATGAGGCACTGCGCGAGGTCGCCCTTGATATCGCCGAGGGCGCGGACATGGTGATGGTAAAACCCGGCATGCCCTATCTCGATATAGTGTACCGGGTGAAACAGCAATTTCAAATGCCCACCTTCGCCTATCAGGTGTCAGGTGAATATGCGATGCTGGTGGCCGCCGGACAGAATGGCTGGCTGGATCAGGAACGCGCCATGATCGAAAGCCTTCTGGCCTTCAAGCGCGCCGGCGCCGACGGCATACTCAGCTATTTTGCGCCACAGGCGGCAAAATGGCTGAATGCGCGGAAGTGATTATCTTGCACGCGATCACTCCCTAAGAGGGAAAATAGAGCGGTATGACATTAGCTTGAATCAGCCCATCCACAGTGTCACCCCGCACTTGTTGCGGGGTCGAGGGTACCAAACTCAGGCTTTTCTATGTGGCCCTGTGTAGAAGTCAGATAATTCGCTGACAAGAAACCTGGGTTAAGTGAAGGTTTGAAGACTAAAAAAAGAGTGTCACCCCGGATTTATTCCGGGGTCCAGGAGTCTCAAATGAAGGCCTGAGTTTGTAACCCTGGACCCCGCAACAAGTGCGGGGTGACAGCGTTTTTTA
>Ga0209851_1000028_pt1 | contig 70611 bp, 62 predicted proteins | sample GWRWT4_14Oct14_FD_187195 | JGI IMG/M metagenome (GOLD analysis project Ga0209851, IMG submission 187195) | Sand microcosm microbial communities from a hyporheic zone in Columbia River, Washington, USA - GW-RW T4_14-Oct-14 (SPAdes) (version 2) | ecosystem: Engineered > Artificial ecosystem > Sand... | reverse complement strand
CCTTGATCCCGACATCGCCGTGATAACCTTTGGAACCTGTGCCATCGACGATCAGTCCGCCGGTAATTTTAATATCATAGTCCATAGTTTCTCTCCTTTTTGCGGGACCAAAAACGAAACAGCCGACGCAGCGGTTAAACCGCGCCGGCTGCGAGAATGCGAAGTCAGCGCGGTTTAGGCTGCGACTTTAAGCTTGTACAGCTCGGCCACATTGTTGTGGCAGATGTCATTGCGCTGCTGTTCGGTCAGGTGCCTGGAATGCTCGTTCAGCACTTCCTGCGACCAAGGCCAGGTGGCGTCGGAATGCGGGAAATCATTGGCCCACATCAGACGCTTGGTGTTGACCATGTCCGCCATCTGGAACGCCACCCAGTCATCCTGGAAGGTCATATAGATGTTTTCCTTGAAATATTCGGACGGCAGCTTTTTCAGTTCCTGGCCTTTCATCCAGAAACGATGGCGCTTATAGGCATGATCCATACGGTACATGAAGTGCGGGGCCCAGCCGGCGTCGGCTTCCACGCAGACGATCTTGAGGTCAGGATTGCGTTCGAACACGCCGGAGAACACCAGCATGCCCATAATGTCCTGACAGCCACGGATAATAGCCTGGAAGCCATTGATACGCGGACCGCGCATTTTGCCGCCCAGCACGCCGCCACTGTCGCCAGCAGTCAGAATGTGGAACGAAAGCGGCAGTTCCAGATCGATGGCGGTCTGCCAGAATTTGTCATAATCCGGGTGGTCATAATCCAGTTCGGCGGGAACACCGTTCATCATGACGCCGTCAAAGCCCTGTTTCTTGATCTCTTTCAGGTCTTCAATGCCTTCGGCAATGGAGCCCATGGAGATTTGCGCCAGAGGAATGATGCGCTTGCGGTCTTCCGAGGCGTAATCCAGCAGCCAGCGGTTATAGGCCTTCATGCAGGCGCGCTTGTATTCGAAATCACTATGGTTGCACAGCACCATGCCAACGCTTGGGTAGATGATTTCGGCGGCAACACCGTCGCGTTCCTGATCGGCGATACGGAATTTCGAATCCCAGCCACCCTTGTGGAGGCTCTCAAAACGCGCGCCGGTCATGCTCAGTTCTTCCGGGGCCTTACCGGCGGCGGCAACCAGCGCCATCGGGATCGGATTGGTCATGCCATCGATGACATAGATATCCCCGATGCCTTCCTGGAAGGTAACATGGGGCGCCGTCGCCTTGTACTTTTCTTCGATATAATCGATATAGCATTTTGGCGGTTCGGTAATGTGGCTATCAGCCGAGATGGGTTTCTTGATCATACTGGGTCTCCTCCTGTGTATCTTCTAATCTCTTATAACATATTTCGCTAAATCAGAGCCATTCGCAACTGATATTTATCGCGAACAGGACTTTTCTTCACTTCATGCGCTATAAGTCACCTTGCCCTGGGACAGGACAATATTCCCTTTTTGGGTTTCGGCCTGGATAATGGCCTCGCCCGGCGCGGTCTTCCACATTTTGGTGATAATCGTGTCGCCAAACTCCACCCGGTCGGCGAAACGCCCGGTCATGGAGGTGAATTTGGCCGGATCGCCGCCACACAGCGCCTTCAGCGCCGCGCGGCCCACAAAACCATAGGTGCACAGGCCGTGCATGAACGGGGCGTCAAACCCGCCCAGTTTGGCGAATTCCGGATCAATATGGATCGGGTTCCAGTCACCGGAAAGACGGTAAATGGCGCCCTGCTCCAGCAGCGGGGTTTCTGAAACCACCGCATCCGGCGCGCGTTCCGGTGGCGCATTCTTGCCGTCGGTCGATGGTCCACGTTCCCCGCCAAAGCCGCCCGCGCCCCGCACGAACAGACTGGCGTAGGTGGTCAGCAGTACACCGTCTTTATCTTCGAGCGTGCTTTCGATGCCGACGACCGCCGCCTTGCCCTTATCCCAGACCTCGACAATCTTGCCATACACTTTGGCCTTGGCGCGCGGCGGAATCGGACGCTTCAGGGTGAACGACTGCTCGCCATGCAGCAGCATTTCCAGCCGCAGATCGACATTCTCAATCGCCCCGGCCATGCCGCGACCGCCGGGAATCACGGCAAAGCTCGGCAGCACTTTGGGCCCCTTGCCTTCGTAGACAAATTCAAGCTGATCCGCAGGCTTTGCCCCGACGCCCAGCGCATACAGGATCGTATCCTTGTGATCCCAGCTTACCTCAACCGCTTCGAACACATGACCCAGTAATTTTCCGTTCAAGGGTATTTTTGCCATTTTCATCGCCTCCTGAGATCAATAATCGGCTGGCGCATTGGCGGGTTTTTCGCCATGCGGCGGCCAGGACATCACACCTTCTTCCAGCGGCACCTGCAACGACAACAGAATTTGTGAAATCATCCGCCAATTGCCAATGGACGCCACAATTTCCAGTTGCGCAGCCTCATTCGGCACATGCTTGACGCATTCCTTCCAGGCCGCATCGGAAATGGCGCCATGCTGCAGAATATCATCGGTGGCCTGCAACACGGCCTTGTCGGCATCGGTGAGAATTTTTGAATTCTTCCAGTCCTTCACCGCCAGAATCACATCTTCGGGAATTTTCATGCCCACGGCCACCCGCCAATGCTGGGTCCATTCATAATTGGAGCCGGTAGCCCAGCCCAGACGCATGATGATCAGTTCGCGCAACCGGCCGTCAAGCTGATTGCCCTTGAACAGCAGCATGTTCAGCGTATTGCCCACCTCGCGCGCCAGCGGCGGATTTTTCAGCAGAATGCGGAAAATGCTGAGCGGCGCCATCGCTTCAGGAATGCCTTCGGCAATAGCGGCTTTTTTGGCATCCTCGATGGACAACATGGCGATGCGGGGCTTATGCCCGGACGATGATTTCATGGATGTCTCCCTTGCTGCTTTCTATTTGTTATGGGCGTAATCTATTATAAGCTTCTATCAAACAACTAACAAAAAAGGAACAGGGATATGCCTCCGAAGAAATCTCTAGCTATGGTGCTGACTGGCGCGAAAAAAATCGAGCGCATGGACCTGCCGGTTCCCGCCGTCACCGCCGACACCGCCATCATGCGGGTCGAGGCCTGCGGCATTTGCGGCAGCGATTACGAACAATATGAAGGCTTTCTGAATATGCCGATGAACGTGATCCCGGGTCACGAGCCGATCGGGTTCATCGAAGCCATTGGCGACAATGCGGCAAAACGCTGGGGCGTGAATGTCGGTGACCGCGTGGCGGTCGAGACCATGATTTCCTGCCGCTTCTGCCCGCCGTGTCTTGGGGGCAGCTATCATCTGTGCGATAACCGGCGTATCTATTCCTATATCCCGATCAGTGATGGCGGCGGCCTGTGGGGCGGCTATGCGGAATATATGTATCTCGATCCCAACACCATTCTGCACAAGCTCGACAAGTCCCTGCCAACCGAACTTGCGGTGATGTTCAATCCGCTGGGCGCGGGTTTCCGCTGGGCCGTGGAAATTCCCAAAACCAAACCTGGCGACACCGTAGTGATCATGGGACCGGGGCAGCGCGGCCTGTCCAGCGTCGCTGCTGTAAAAGCTGCGGGCGCATCAAAAGTCATCGTCACCGGGCTGGAAGCCGACCGTCCGAAAATGGAAATCGCCAAACTGTTCGGCGCGGATCACGCCATCGATGTGCAGAACGAAAACGCCAGGGAAAAGGTAAAGCAATACACCAATGGCAAGGGCGCGGATGTGGTGGTGGACGTGTCGGCCTATGCGACCGAACCCGTAACCGATGCGCTCAACTTTGTGCGTCCCGGCGGGACCATCGTACTGGCCGGCGTCAAGGGCTACAAGCCGGTGCCCGGCTTTATTTCCGACATTATCGTGATGAAGGAAATCACCATCAAGGGCGCCATGGGCGTGACCTGGTCGGGCTATGCCAGCGCCATCGAACTGCTGGAAAGCCGCACCGTGCCGTTCGAGAAAATGCACACTCATGATTTCGATCTGACCGACGCGGAACTGGCGATCAAGACACTGGCGCGCCAGGTGCCCGGCGATGAATCGATCCACACCTGCCTTATCCCCAACATGAAATAGAAAAGTAGAAAGTAGAGAGTATGGATTTTGTACGTGACTGGGTGGAGATGTCACCCTATGCGCTGGCGCTTGGCGTCAAGCTGACCAGCCTGAATGAAGAAGGCGCGGCGTTTTTATTGCCGTTCAATGAGAGCAACGCCAATCCCGGCGGCGCGCTGCATGGCGGCGTCTATGCCTCGCTCTCATCCATTGGCGGGCACACCATGGCGCGCGCTGCGCTGGGCGCGGCCAGCGGGCCGTGGCACACGATCGGCTTCCAGATCAACTATCTGGCCGCCGCCATCAATGAAGATGTGCTTGGCGAAGCCAGATTGCTGCGCCGGGGCAAGGAACTGTGTTTTGTCGAGGTGACAACCCATACCAAAGATGGCAAACCCACCGGCCATGCGACGCTGGCCATGCGCGGACGCATGGGGTTACCGCCTGCTGAAATGGTCAAGTGTCCTCTGGATGAAGGCGGCGCTGAGGTCAGCCCCATGGGCAAGATGATGGGCGGCGTCAGCTTCATCGCCGGACGCGGCCTGAAGACCGAATATATGGCGAACAGCCGCGCGCGGATGACCATGCCGGATATTGAGGCCAACCGCGATCTGAATGGCGGCCATCACGAGGGTGCAGTGCTGGCGCTGCTCGACACCTGCGGCGCCATGGCCGCGTGGGCCGAAACCGGCCCAGGCCCCTACAAGGCCTCCACCGCCGCAATCCAGGCGCAATTGCACAAGCCGCAGCCGAAGGGCGAACTGATTTCCTACGCCCGCGTCGTCAACCGCGACAATGAAATATTCTGGAGCCATGTGGATGTGGCGGAGCGCGCCAGCGGCGATCTGGTGGCGCAGGGCACGGTGCTGTACCGGATTGTAAGGTAGGGAATTGTCCATAATCAGATTATTGAAACGCTTTTCATTCCCGTGTCATTGCAAACTGCGCAGCGTCTTGGCGCCGCACAGTGCCACGGGGAGAAGTAATGCCAACGGCCTGATGAACAGACCCGTTGTCATTCTGAGCGAAGTGAAGAATCCCCATCCATTTCGGGGAGATCCTTCGCTTCGCTCAGGATGACAGGTCAGGGCATAGACTCTTTCATTATTTGACTGAAGCGCCCCGCTTAATCGTCATTGCGAGGAGCGAAGCGACGTGGCAATCCACCAAGCCTTCGCAAGAAGGCTACGGCTGGCAAAGGAGCCACAAACTCAGGCCTTTGCGTGAGACTCTGGATCGCCACGCTTCGGATCGCCACGCTTCGGATCGCCACGCTTCGCTCGCGATGACGAAGTATACGTTTGTGATTCAGTCTAAACAAAAGCCACCCTAATAGAGCCGCTGGTATCATTCAATATAAACGCATCGCACTCCAGCTACGCGGTGACAGGTATCGAGGGTGGCGCATCGGCCCGGCCCGCGTTACAGCGGCGCGGCCAGGCTGAAGAAGAAGCGCGGCGATTTTCCTTCCGTGCCACGGGCGGGGACGCTGGTGGTGAGGGGTTTGGCAACCTCGACATAGCCGGTCAGTTTATCGCTGAGGGTGAAACGCGCGCCGCCGCCCAGGGATGCGGCGGATTCCTTCCACGGACGGGCATTGTTCTCAATGTGCCAGACCGAGCCAATATCATAAAAGGCGTACAGCTCGCTGGAACGTAAAAAATCATTCTGATAGGGCGTGGTATATTGGCCTTCGGCACGCGCAGAGACGCCGTGATCGCCGGTCAATTGCGACGGGTCATAGGCATGGCCGAAGGGTACGCCGCCATAGCCGAATTCTTCCGATGAAAACAATTGCGACAGCGCATACTGGCCATTCATGGCGAATACTGCGCGTGTGCGCTCCGTAATGCTCTGAATGCGCATGGCATTGCCGGTAAATTTGGTAAAATCCTCGCGCCCGCTAAACCGGGTGCGGTTCAGATCACCGCTATTGGTGGCATGCAGGATATCCAGCCCCTGGCTGGCTTCCAGGCCGAACAGATTGACGCCGGCAAACCGGTCGGTGAAATCCGCCGAAGCCCCGGCGCGCACGACACGCAGCCGGTCTTCCGTCAGCAGCGAACTGCGCAGATCGGTGCGCGAATTTTTGGCCGTGAAGCTGCCCTGAAAGGAAATGTTCTGGCGGCGCGAGCGCACCCACGGATGGCTGAGCGTCGCGGTGATGGAGCGGTTTTGTCCTTCAATATCAAATTGTTTCAGAGTAGAGCCGGGGTTTGAATAGCTGATATTCGCCGAAATTCCCGCAACCGTTCCCTCGGTTCCCACCGGCTGCGCATAACCAAAATCAAAGAAACGCAATTCATTGGTATTCTGGGTCACCACGCTTTGCGCGCTGATCCGCTCATACATGCCCAGCAGATTATTGTACCCGCCCTGCGCGCGAAACTGCACCGCGCCGATAAATTCAGTGCCGCGATTATCGACGCTGAGCGCGGCGTCCCACGGGTCTTCGCTGACCTGCAGCACCAGATCGGTGGCGCCCGCCGTATCGAACGACGGCACCAGAACCGCCTTTGCGGCGACCCCCGGCAAATCATTCATCAGCAACACATAGCGTTCCAGCACATCGGCGCTGAGCGGCGTGGATGCGGTAATTTTATTCAGATAGGCTTCGAGCAGTTTGCCCTTGCCGGGAAGCTTCCCCTCGATGGAGGCCTTGCCGATCTGTCCTTCGAATATGACAATCTGCACGATGCCGTTCTCAACCCGCTGCGCTGGTATGGTTGCGCGCGCCAGCACATAGCCCGCATTGCGGTATTTCGCGGTAATCGCATCGGCAATCTGGTAAATGACGCCAAGTGTAATTTCCTTACCAAGATGTTCCTTGTAAAGATTGCTTAGCACCGCCTCCGGGAAAATGGTGTTGCCGCGCAGGGTAATGGCGCTAAGCGTAAAGCGGATTTTGTCCGCCTCTTCCGGTGGTAATTTTTTTTCGTCATCGGGTATCAGGGGTTCATTCACCGCGCGGGGTAATTTGGGCGCCTCAAAGCGCTCCTGAAGCCGGCCCGGATCGACCGTACCCGGAATATTTGGCTGCGGCGCCTGGGCCAGCGCCGCAGCCGATGCAAGCTGGGCGCCCAGCAGCATACACATGAAATAGCCTGAAAACGGGTTACGCATGGATGCCTGCTACTTCTTCCTGAAGCTGGAAAAGGCGGTGTCGATCTGTGGCCGCCACTCCTCTCCCCAGCGTTTGAATTTGGTCATAATGACTTTTTTGCGCGGTTCCTTCGCCACCGCCTCGGCCGTCCAGTCCTGAAACCGCCAGACCTTCGTATCCTTGGGGGCCTTGATAATCAAATCTGGCGTCCAGCCATAGGAAGCCTGTAACAAAACATCTGCACTGGCCCGGTGAAAACGCGGACCAATGACCGCGAGAGGAAGGAACAGGCCGCGTGATTTGGCAAACGCCAGTATTGCTTTTTGCCGGTCGGACACCTCGTCCGGCGCCAGTGTTTCGACCTGAACATGCCAGCAGTCCTGTGCACCACTGATCTGGTTCAGGGCAGTTTCGCTGTAAAAGTAATACGGTTGCGCGCACTGTTCATAGGGCTTGAAACCGGCGCCGGTTTTCGAACGCGACACGCGGAAATAGGCTGTTTGCTTGACGGTCTTGCCGCTGATCAGAAGCAACCCCAGTTTGGAGGTCTGAAATTTTTCGTCGCTATCCTCTACGGCGTAATAGACGGACCATTCGCCCTGGGGCAGTGGAATTGTCATGCCACCCAATTGCACGGCCCCGCTTGCGGTCTGACCTGCATCCAGAGCCAATGCCGATGTAACAGCAAACAGCAGGCCCAGTGACAGAGCAGCCCCAAACCCAGCAACCCCAAATGCCCTGCGCATAAACCGCAGGCGTGTAAATAAATTCATGCTATCCCCCCGTCAAACCGGCACAATCAGCAACCCGCTAGCAACCGCAACCCGCGCTGCGCGTCTGTTCAACATCTTCGATGATTCCCTCTAATTCATTCTCATCGACAGCGTCATTTCCCCCCTGGTCGCCGCCGTCAAGCATCAGTGTTACATCCATATCCGCGACGGCCGCCTCAACATCCGCATCCGTTGGCGCGGGTTCGGATGCAGGCTTACCGGGCTCTGCCGTTGTCGACATGCCTTCGCCGACTTCCACCGGCTCGCCGGTCTGTCCCTGAACGACAATTGCGCCATTTTCGACATTTGCGCTTGTGGTGCCATCTTCTTCCACCGTCACGGTCAGAACCGTGCCGCGCACACCAATCGTCGTGGTGGGTGTTTTGATCTGATAGGCGGCGCTGCCCATTTTCCCGGTTACGAAACGCGCGACCCCAAGGGTGGCGTTAACAACCATTTTCGAATCCCTGGAATTGGGATCATAGACAAAGGCGTCAATGGTCACCTTGGAATCCGGGCCTACCGTCAGAAACGTATCATCGGGAAATCTGATTTTAGAGGCGCTGTCCGCCTTGGTGGAAATCACTTCATTATAAAAAACATTATCCGACATGGTGAGATGGCGTACTTCCGGGCCGTAAATCCCCTCAACCTGCCGCACCACTGCAGTCGCAGCGCCGACTATCAGCTTCTCCGCCATGGCGGAACAAGACAATACGGCAGAAATTGCGACGCCAAGTCCAATTCTGAAAAATTTCAGCCCCATTCCGGTCACCTATAACGATAGCTCTCAAAAATCCAATATCTGCCCAATGGCTGCTTCCTTTGGCAACCTCTTCCATGTCAGTATAGATCATCAGCACCATTTAGGAACATGATTAAGCACCAATAATCTGGTTAATAGAACTTTCAGTGATATAGCGTACTTTTCTGTCCAGTAATATTTAGAAAATACGGTCAGGAACCGGCCCCTGTCCCGGAATCTGGTCTATATTAGGCTGCCGAATCAGAAAGCAGTGACTAACTAGCCATAGCATAGGTGTCAAATGAATGGAGCAGACGCTGCCGAGACGCGCAAAGGTTAGAAATAGCGGCCGGCAACCGGTATTTTTTGTTCCCCGGATTGTTTTTGCTTTGATTGGCCTGCTGGTCGCGGTGCATGTGCTGCGCATCTTTCTGGCGCCGGACTTTGACCGTTTTGTCGTGGTTATGTTTGGCATATTGCCTGGAAGATACATGCCGGATGTCATGTCAACGTACTGGGGCGGCGCATGGCTGGCTATTCCACCATTCATTACCTATGCATTTCTGCATGCGGATTTTACCCATCTGGCAATCAATAGTGCGTGGTTACTGGCATTTGGAACTGCGGTGGTGCGCAAGATCGGAACGCCCCGCTTTATGATGCTATATTTAATCTGCGCTGTGATCGCCGCACTTGTTCACATTTTAGTGGATATTGCATCGCTGACCCCCATGGTGGGCGCGTCTGGCGCCATATCCGGCCTGATGGGGGCGGCCTTCAGATTTTCCATGCAGGATATCATGGAGGGACGAACGGAAGATATCGGCCCGGAAGGCCGCAGGCCCATACGCCTGCTGCCCCTGAATAATCGCAGCTTTTTGTCGATGAGTGCGGGTTGGTTGACGGTCAATATTATTTTCGGGCTTACCGGCATCCGGGTGGCCGAACATGTCCTGGTGATTGCCTGGGATGCCCATATTGCAGGTTTTGTCGCCGGGGCATTGCTGATTGGCGTGTTTGTCAAAAATAAAAAAGTGTCCGGCGTCACATCCGCTTAATATTTTTTTATACTTATAAATGCTAATACCTATATAGAGCGGTAATGCCACACTGAATCGGGATTTTTTGAAAATGAGTTATGCAGAAAGAGCCGCTTATCCCGGCAAAAACGAAGACAGCATTACTGGCAAACCCCTGCGGGTGCGGCTGCTCTATGCGCTGGGCGTGGGCGTGCTTGGATATTTCACCTTTAACGCCTTGATCCTGTTGGGCGTGGTGCAATTTATCTATATTGCCGTGAACAAGTCAAAAAATGAGGAAATCGCCCGTTTCAGCAGGAACCTGCTGAGCTATCTGGGCGAAGTGCTGGCGTTCATGCTGTTCCTCGATGATACGCCGCCCTTCCCGTTCGCGCCCTTTCCCGGCAACGAAACCGGCGCCCGCTGATCGGACGCGCGATCTGAGTTTCCGGATGCCCTGCACGACCGCAATGACATTCTTGCGGCGTTCGGCTATGAACGGATCACGATTCCACTGACCACATATCTGCAAGGGGGCCGGTCCGTCCATGACTGCGATTATTGATATTAAAGGCCGCGAAATTCTCGATAGCCGGGGCAATCCGACCGTTGAGGTGGATGTCATTCTGGAATCCGGCGCCATGGGCCGCGCGGCGGTGCCCTCGGGCGCATCGACCGGCGCGCATGAAGCCGTTGAACTGCGCGATGGCGGCGCACGCTACAAGGGCAAGGGCGTGCTGAAGGCCGTGGCCGCCGTGAATGACGATCTGTTCGATCTGCTGTCGGGCATGGAATCCGAGGAGCAGGTCGTGCTCGACCGTATGATGTGCGATCTGGATGGTACGCCCAACAAATCACGGCTGGGGGCCAACGCCATTCTGGGCGTGTCGCTGGCCATTGCAAAGGCGACAGCGAACGAACTGGAACTGCCGCTGTTCCGCTATGTGGGCGGGCCGCTGGCGCGCACCCTGCCTGTGCCGATGATGAACATCATCAATGGCGGGGCGCATGCCGATAATCCCATCGACATTCAGGAATTCATGATCATGCCGGTGGCCGCAAGCAGCATCGCGGAAGCGGTGCGCATGGGCGCGGAAGTGTTTCATACGCTGAAAGCCGGACTGAAAGATGCGGGCCACAACACCAATGTCGGCGACGAAGGCGGCTTTGCGCCCGCACTTGGTTCCGCCACCGGCGCGCTGGACTTCATCATGAAGGCGATTGAGAAAGCCGGTTACAGGCCCGGTGAGGATATTTATCTGGCGCTCGATGCCGCCTCGACCGAGTTTTACAAAGACGGCAAATATATTCTGGCGGGCGAAGGCAGGACACTCGATGCGAGCGGCATGGTGGCCTATTATTCCGACCTGGTGAAACGCTATCCGATCATTTCCATCGAGGATGGCATGGCCGAGGATGACTGGGCCGGATGGAAGGCGCTGACGGATGCGCTGGGCGCCAAAGTGCAACTGGTCGGTGATGATCTGTTCGTGACCAATTCCACGCGCCTCAGGGACGGTATAAAACAGGGCACCGCCAATTCCATTCTGGTCAAGGTCAACCAGATCGGCAGCCTGACCGAAACCCTGGAAGCGGTCGAGCTGGCGCATAAATCCGGCTATACCGCCGTAATGTCGCACCGTTCCGGCGAAACCGAGGACGCCACCATCGCCGATCTGGCGGTCGCCACCAATTGCGGCCAGATCAAAACCGGGTCGCTGGCGCGTTCCGACCGGGTGGCGAAATATAATCAGCTCATCCGCATTGAAGAAATTCTGGGAACGGCCGCCAAATATGCCGGGCGTTCGATCCTGAAGGGGTGATGGATACGCCCAACCCACCGCGCAGCCATGCCGCCATTGCCCAGCGTGACAGCGCCGTGCACCGGGTGGGCGCGATGGTGCTGCGCTATGTCTATCTGATCAAGGGTTCGTGGCCGCGCGTGCTGGATTTATGGTACTGGCCGACCCTGCAAATGGTGATGTGGGGTTTCATTACCTCGTTTCTGCATGAGAACAGCAGTTTTTTTGCGCAGGCGTTTGGTGTGCTGCTGGGGGCGGTGATGCTGTGGGACGTGATGTTCCGTGGACAGATGGGTTTTGCACTGTCGTTCTTTGAGGAAATCTGGTCGCGCAATCTGGGCCATCTGCTGGTCAGCCCGCTGCGCCCGCGCGAATTCATCTATGCGCTGCTGACCATGAGCGTGCTGCGCACGGTATTCGGCATTTTTCCCGCGACATTGCTGGCGATCTGGTTCTTCGGGTTCAATGTGTACAGCCTGGGCCTGATGCTGGCGGCGTTTTTTGTGTGCCTGATCATGGCCGGATGGTCGATGGGCCTGCTGGTGTCCGGGCTGGTGCTGCGCTATGGCATGGGTGCGGAAAGCCTTGCCTGGGCGCTGATTTTCGGCCTCGCGCCGTTGTGCGCCGTCTATTACCCGGTGTCGATTTTACCGCAATGGGTGCAGTGGATTTCCTGGAGCCTGCCGCCTTCCTACGTATTCGAAGGCATGCGCGCCATCATGATCGACCATAATATCCGCATGGATCTGCTGTTCATGGCGCTGGCGCTGAACGGGGTTTACCTGGCCGCAGCATCCTGGTGGTTCCTCGCCTGCCTCAAATCCGCGCGCCGCACCGGCAAATTATTGCAGGTGGGCGAGTAGGGCTGGGTGGTTCAGCATCAAATCGCGATTTTGGTTTCGATAGAGTCATAATCGGCGCGAAGGCCGTTCTCGACGATATCAAGAAGTCCAGCCTGATTTAGCGCCTGTACATCGGCGTGCACATTGCTGTAATCGCGCCCCAACGCCTTGGCCAAAGCACGCACACTGCTAACCGGATGGCGGTGTACATAGCGCAACAATTCCATCCGCTTGACTGTCAGAACACGCGCCAGCGCATCCCAGCTTTCAAACGCCAGATTATGTTCGCTAAAATCTTCGCCGCTTTGCGCGCGCTTCCACGCATCCACAAAGCGCTGCGACGCCGCCTCCTCGATTGCGCCACCAACGGTGATTTTTAGTACGCTCATTCGCCACCTCTCAAAACACGCACGTCATACCAAAAATCAGCCATCAATTGCTCGACAGTGCTAAAATCATAGGCCGCTTCTTTACCTTGGAAATGGCGGTGATCGCCTTTACCGCGTTCATTGTCATAACCAACTTCACGGATTCCCGGACGGCCATAAAACAAGGAATATTTAAGATTATGTGGCGACGGCGGGACTGGAGAGATAACCCGCCAGAGCACCATTTCCACAATTGCGCCATCGTCATAGTCTATGCGCTGGCGAAATAACAATTCAGCCTTCATGCCACGCCACTATGGCGCATAACAACATATGGTGTCAAGAGCTATATATTACGCCGCCTCAAAGCGCCGCACCTTGATTGTTGCGGCTTTTTTCTGGACCTGCGCCAGATCATAGTGCATCTGCTGCGTAAGCCAACTCTCGGCGCTGCCGCCAAACGCCTTTGACAGCCGCACCGCCATTTCCGGGGAAATGCCGGAATGGCCGTTGAGCAGTTCAGACAGCGCCTTACGGCTAACGCCAAGCCCCTCTGCCGCTTTGGTCACACTCAAACCCATCGGGTCCAGGCACAATTCCCGGATCACTTCGCCGGGATGCGGGGGATTTTTCATGGCCATCGCACGGTCCTCTGAAGCGGTTCATTATTTGACGGAATCACCCCACTCTGGTGTCATTGCGAGCGAAGCGTGGCAATCCAGAGTCTCACGCAAAGGCCTGAGTTTGTGACTCTGGATTGCCACGCTTCGCTCGCAATGACGCCGGGGGAGTAATTCAATATAAATCCATGATTTTTCAATTGTAACCTATAACGTTATAGGTATCAACACTGAATATGCATCTCGCCCTACTTCTTTGTCCGCACCCGTTTGGCCTTGCGTATTTTCTTGCCGGGCCGGGGACCACCGCCTGTTGCGGGGCCGGGCAGTTTGCGCGGGCCGCCTGGGCGGGATGATGGTTTTTTATCGCGCGAAGCATCACTGCCAGGGGGGCGGCGAATGCGCGCGGGTCTGGCTTCATAATCCGCCAGCTCGAACCGCAAGCCGCCGCTGACCGGCACGGCCTCCATCAGGCGTACGCGCACGGCATCGCCTAATCGGAATGTCAGGCCGGTGCGGTCGCCGACCAGGGCGTGTTGCGCCTCGACATGGCTGAAATATTCCGTGCCCAGATTACGTATGGGGATCAGGCCATCGGCGCCGCTGTCGCGCAGACGCACGAACAGGCCAAAACGGGTGACGCCGGAAATGTTGCCGTCAAATTCCGCGCCAATGCGGTCCGCCAGATAGGCGGCAAGATATCTGTCCGAACTGTCGCGTTCTGCGGCCATGGAGCGCCGCTCATGCGCGGAGATTTCTTCGCCGATGGAAAGAAATTCCGGATAGCCCTGCCCATCGGGCAACCCGCCATCGCCCAGATTGCAGGCGCGGATCAGCGAACGGTGCACCAGCACATCCGCATAGCGCCGGATGGGCGAGGTAAAATGCGCATAGCGCGGCAGCGCCAAACCGAAATGGCCGATATTTTCCGGACTGTAAGCGGCCTGACTTTGCGCGCGCAAAATCACTTCATTGATGACGGCGGCATGTTCGGTGCCGCGCGCCTTTTCCAGAATCCGGTTGAACAGTTCGGGTTTCAGCACCTGTCCGCGCGCCAGCGTATATTCCAGCGTTTTCAGAAATTCACGCAGACTTTCCAGTTTCGCAAGTGCGGGTTCCGCATGAATGCGATACATGCAGGGTGCGGTTTTTTTCTCCAGCGTTTCAGCCGCGCACACATTGGCGGCGATCATGAATTCCTCGATCAGCCGGTGCGCATCCAGACGCTCTGCTATGCGGATGGATTTCACCTGGCCCGCTTCGTTCAGCTCTATGCGGCGTTCTGGCAATTCCAGCGCCAATGGGTGGCGCGCGTCACGCGCCCGGGCCACCGCCGCATAGGCGCCGTAAAGCGGGCGGATAACATCCTCCAGCAGCGGCCCCGCAATGTCATCCGCATCGCCATCCATTGCCGCCTGCACCTGGGCGTAGGTGAGTGAGGCGCGCGAATTCATCAGGCCACGAATAAATTCATGGCCAATCTTTTTGCCATGTGAATCAAAGCGCATGCGCACGGCCAGCACCGCGCGGTCTTGATCATGCACCAGCGAGCACAGGCCCGCCGACAGCGCCTCGGGCAGCATCGGCACGACACGATCCGGAAAATAACTGGAATTGCCACGCTTTATCGCATCGCGGTCGAGCGCGGAACCGGGCCGCACATAATGCGCCACGTCGGCAATGGCGACAATCACCACCCAGCCGCCGCTATTTTTGGGGTCCGTATCCGCCTCGGCCCAGACCGCATCGTCATGATCGCGCGCATCGGGCGGATCAATGGTGACCAGCGGCAGGCCGCGTAAGTCCGTGCCCTTTCCCAGTTTTGGCGATGTGGCGGCCTCCGCTTCTTTCACCGCCGCAGGAGAAAACTCGACCGGAATGCCATGTTCATAAATGGCGATCAGGCTGACCGAGCGCGCGTCATTGACCAGCCCCAGGCGCGCAACCACTTTGCCGAGCGGCGGGCCATAGCGCCTGCCCGCTTCCATCTCCACCTGAACCAGCTCACCGGTTTGCGCGCCCATGGTGTGATCGCGGCTGATCAGAATTTCATCGCGGCCCTTTTCCACGGGCCGTACGCGGCATTCTTTGCCGTCCAGTTGCAAGACGCCCAGCACCCGGCGCGCGCCCGTTTCCGCCGGGCGGCCCAGATGGCGCATGACGCGGGCTTCATAGCCGTCATCGGCCTGGGTCAGACGCGCCAGCACCTTGTCGCCGACGCCTGCGGGTTTCGCCCCCTCGCCTTCGCCGGGAACGATCAGAATGCGCGGGGCCGGTGTCGCGCCATGCCACTCAAACGGTTGCGCCAGCAATTCGCCGTCAATATCGCGCCCGGTAACTTCCAGCACCAGAACCTTGGGCAAGGTCCGTGCGCCGCCAATGGCGCGCGCCGCATTTCCGGTCAGCCCTTCGTCGCGCATGTCATGCAGCAGGCGTTTCAGTTCCACACGCCCGGCGGCGGTCACATTAAACGCGCGCGCGATTTCGCGTGTCCCCACGCGGCCCGGATTTTCATTTATATATTCGGTGATTTCGGCCTTGCTGGGAAGACCGCCCGGCTGATCCGGCCGACGACTGCGCTTCACAATGGCCCCGGCGCTGCGGGTAGCGCCCGGCTTCTTCTTGTTCATGCAACGGGTTCCGCAAGCGGTGGTTTTTTAGCAGCCGCTTTTTTTGCAGCGGGCTTTTTAGCGGCTGGTTTTTTTGCAGTAGCTTTTTTCGCAACCGGTTTTTCCGCCGCCGCCTTTTTCCCGCCAGCCTTGGTTTTCTTTACGGATGGGCCACGCGCCGCCTTGGCGTTGACCAACTCAATCGCTTCTTCCAGCGAGATGGTTTGCGGATCATAGCTTTTGGGCAATGTCGCAAAAACCTTGTTCCATTTTATATAGGGGCCAAAGCGGCCATTCATGACGGAAAGCTGCGCTTCATCCAGAGGGTGAACGCCCAGTTCGCGCAACGCCGCATTGCCGCGCCGTGGCGGCTTGTTTTTTGCATCGGCAATGACCGACACCGCATGATTAAGACCGATGGTGAACACTTCTTCCGTCGTCGCCAGATTGGCGTATTTACCGTCGTGGCGCAGATAGGGTCCATAGGGGCCGATGGCCGCCTCGATCAGCTTGCCGGTTTCGGGATGGTCGCCAACGGCGCGCGGCAGCGACAATAATTGCAGCGCGCGTTCCAGATCCATCGCCTCGGGCGGCATGTCTTTTGGAACCGGGCCGCGTTTTGGCTTGTCGCCTTTCTCAACGGCCTCGCCCAGTTGCAGGAATAATCCAAAGCGCCCCTTGCGCATCGTCACCGGCAGGCCTGTCACCGGATCGGTTCCCAACAGTTTGGGGCCTGCATCCGCAGGCGAGCCTTCGCCATTCGCCGTCATCTGCCGGGTGAAGGCGCATTCGGGATAGTTGGAACAGCCCACAAAGGCGCCGAACTTGCCAACCTTCAGGCTTAGCTGTCCCACCGCGCAGGCCGGACACTGGCGCGCCGCACCGCCATCTTCACGGGTTGGAAACACATGCGGGCCCAACACTTCGTTCAGCGAATCCAGCACCTGCGTGACGCGCAGATCGGACATGCCCTCGATGGAAACATTAAAATCTTTCCAGAAGTCGCGCAGCACCTGTTTCCAGTTGATCTTGCCCGCAGACACATCGTCCAACTGTTCTTCCAGATCGGCGGTGAAATCATACTCCACATATTTCCTGAAAAAACTTTCCAGAAACGCCGTCACCAGCCGGCCCTTGTCCGACGGGATGAAACGGTTCTTGTCCATCGTCACATATTCGCGGTCGCGCAGCACGGACAGCACACTGGCATAGGTGCTGGGCCGGCCAATGCCCAGCTCTTCCATTTTCTTGACCAGACTGGCTTCGGAATAACGCGGCGGCGGTTCGGTGAAGTGCTGTTCAGGGCGCACGTCCTTCAGAGACAGCGGATCCTTTGCCGCCACCTTGGGCAGGCGGCCGCCATCTTCATCCTCGGCCTCATCATCGGCGCCTTCCTGATACAGACGCAGAAAGCCGTCAAATTGCAGCACCGAACCCGTGGCGCGAAAGCCCACCAGCCCATCGCCGGATTCAATTTCGACCGTAGTGCGTTCCAGTTGCGCGCTTTCCATCTGGCTGGCGACGGCGCGTTTCCAGATCAGCTCATACAGACGGTGCTGATCCTTATCCAGAACTTTGCCCAGCGAAGCGGGCAGGCGCGACATGTCGGTGGGGCGAATGGCCTCATGCCCTTCCTGGGCGTTTTTGGCCTTGCTGGTGTAAATGCGCGGCGCCTCGGGCACATATTCCTTGCCATATTCCTGCGCGATCATTTTGCGCGCACCGGCAATGGCTTCACCGGCCATGGTCACGCCATCGGTGCGCATATAGGTGATAATGCCGGTGGTTTCGCCGCCGATGTCAAAACCTTCATACAGACGCTGCGCGATCTGCATGGTGCGTGCGCTGCTGAAACCCAGTTTGCGTGCGGCTTCCTGTTGCAGTGTCGAGGTAATAAAGGGTGGCGGCGGATTGCGTTTGGCGGGTTTGCTTTCGACACTCTTTATACTGTAATCGCGCGTCAGGATGCGGGCGCGCGCCGCCTCGGCGGCGGTGGCCGTGGCGATAGTGAATTTCTCTACTTTTTCGCCGTCCAGCCTGGTCAGACGCGCGGTCAGGGACTGGCTGCTTTTTAGTCCAAAATCGCCCTCGACGGTCCAATATTCCCTGGCGGCGAAACTTTCGATTTCCAGCTCGCGCACACAGATCAGGCGCAGCGCCACCGATTGCACCCGGCCCGCCGATCGCGCCCCCGGCAATTTGCGCCACAGCACCGGCGACAGGCTGAAGCCGACCAGATAATCCAGTGCGCGGCGCGCCAGATAGGCGTCCACCAGCGCCGCATCAATTTCGCGCGGATGTTTCATCGCCTCCAGGATCGCGGATTTGGTAATTTCGTTGAACACCACCCGTTGCACAGGTTTCGAACCCAGCGCCTTTTTGTCCTTCAATACCTGCAGCACATGCCAGGAAATGGCCTCGCCCTCCCGGTCCGGGTCGGTCGCCAGGATCAGAGTGTCGGCGCTTTTGGCGGCCTGGATAATTTCGTTCAACTGCTTTTTGGACCGGTCGCCGACCTCCCAGATCATCGCGAAATCATCATCGGGCAGCACCGAGCCATTCTTGGCGGGCAGGTCGCGCACATGTCCGAAGCTCGCCAGGACCTGATAGTCGCTGCCAAGATATTTATTGATGGTTTTCGCCTTGGAGGGCGATTCTACGATAACCAGTTTCATTCGGACCTGTTCACATTTGGGGCGGGTTTCGCCACTAGATGTGCCAAAGGGGATTGCAAATAGGTCAATAAACCGTAAAGAGTCAAATCCATGAATTTTGCCGTTGCATAACCTACACCCAAAGCCGGAACGTTTGGTTAACCGGCTGTCCGTAAAAAACATCAATAAGGATAAGCACTTATGTCTGCAAACACCCCCCGCCCGCTGGTTGCCGGCAACTGGAAAATGAATGGCCTGATCGCCTCTTTGCTGGAAGCCGAAAAACTGGCCGCCGGGGTCGCCTCAGGACAGACGGGGGGATGTGAGGCCATGCTGTGCCCGCCTGCCACCCTGCTGGCCCCCATGCACGCCAAACTGGGTTCCGGTCCCGTATTATTGGGGGGTCAAGACTGCCACACCGCAGCCTCTGGCGCCCATACCGGGGATATCAGCGCCGAGATGATCAAGGATGCAGGCGGAGTGGCCGTCATTGTCGGCCATTCGGAACGCCGCGCCGATCATGGTGAAGACAATGCGGTTGTGCAGGCCAAGGCGCTGGCGGCGCATCGTGCGGGCCTGATCGCGATTGTCTGCGTGGGCGAAACCGAGGCGGAACGCAACGCTGGCAAGGCATTGGACGTGGTTGGCAGGCAATTGGCCGGATCCCTGCCCGAAGGGGCCACAGCCGCCAATTTGGTGGTCGCTTATGAACCGGTATGGGCCATAGGGACCGGACGCACCCCGACAGCGGCGGATGTGGCCGAAGTACACGCCTTCATCCGCGCGCAATTGCAGGCCCGCTTCAAAGATGGGGCGGCATTCCGTATCCTCTATGGCGGTTCCGTGAAGCCTTCGAATGCGGTGGAGCTGATGGGCGTGGCCAATGTCAATGGCGCACTGGTCGGCGGCGCCAGCCTGAAAGCAGAGGATTTCCTGGGGATTATCGCGGTGTACCGGTAGGTATCCTATCCGGATACAAAGTGGACACGGCGAAGATTGGTCGGCCCTGGTGGATGGGTTCAGAACCCGAGCCGATTTACGGCTAATCGTTTTATCCATGCCGTACAATAGGTTTATGAAAAAAGCCGCCTGACGGATCAGGGGACGCGGGGGCATAGGTAAGGCATGATTCTAAGGTTTAATTTGTTCTCATTTTGTTCTTTACAAAAGGGTTGGGGTTTGATATAAAGCAAATTCGTTTTAAGTCCTTTTAGGAGTTGCCATGTCTCTCCCGGATATCATCCATACCCCAGCCTATAAAAAGGCATTCAACCTGTATCTCAGGAAAGGCGTACCCATTGAACTGTCGTTGAAGGCGGCGGCCCAGGAACATCCAACTACGCACTACATTTGGCGCACGCGGGGCGACAACAAGGTGCGCGCCTCACATACGGCAAATAGTTGACCCCGGCTTCCCATACCCCATAACCGGATGGTGGAAAACCAGGATAGAAATCATCGCAAACAGGGATGAAAGTTCCAGCAGGTATAAAAAGCCTGAAGATGAAGCGGATTACGGGGTCGAGGAACAGCAGCCGCTGTAAAAAATTTGAATATGCAGAAGGAATTGCGACACTGATTAGAAATGCATTCAGATTTGTTCCCCGCAGATTTCAGGCAACCTTTGAGCGTTTTCCGTTGGCGGTTCTCTGCATCGCCGGTTTCTACATCCTTGGAATATTTGATTTGCCTTTGCCCCATGGTTGGCAATGGGTTATTTTACTGCTGACTTATTGCGGCACATTCTGGTTGGTTAGCATCAAGCTTTGCGTGGAAGCTCATGGTCTTTCCACCCGTGTAAGCAATTCAATTGGCCTCGTAACTTTTGCGCCGGTATCTTATCTTGCTCTTGTATCAGCGGACACAAGTTCTGATGTCCTGGGCTATGCGTTTCCGGTGCTTTTTGCCCTCATGTTCGTTGCGCCATTCCTGAGGCGGAATGTTAAATTCGAGGAGATGAGACAGTTTTATAATCAATTCTGGGGACACATTGGCAGGACGATACCCATAATTTTCCTTTTTTTCATGATCGCGCTGGCGGTATTTTTCTGGCTCTATCCTGTTTTTGGCATCCCGAAGCATCGCCGTGCGTTTGGGCCGTTAACCGAAATCATTATTGGCCTGCTGTTTCCAATCATAGCCTTGATGGGTATTCCAAAAATTCAAAAAAAATCTGGGTGCCCAGGGGATAAATTTTGAGCCAAAAAAAAGAAGAATGGTCGGAGTGAGAGGAATTGAACCTCCGGCCCCTACGTCCCGAACGTAGTGCTCTACCAGGCTGAGCTACACTCCGATGTGCGCTGCGGGTTATAGCGCTTGCGCCGGGGGGCCGCAACCCCACCCGTGATTAATGTGCGCGGCTGATACAGAAATCGACAATCCCGGAAAGGCAGGTTTTTTCGTCAGATTCCGGGAAAATCGCCAGGGCGTCGCGGGCCATGTCGCCATAATGCCGGGCGCGTTCGATCGTATCGCTTAATGCACCATGGCGGCCCATCAATTGAACAGCCATCGCCAGGTCATCGGCATTTTGCTGGCCGTCTTCCATGACCCGGCGCCAGAAAGCGCGCTCCGCGTCAGTGCCCCGGCGAAACGACAGCACGACCGGCAGGGTGATTTTGCCTTCGCGGAAATCATCGCCGACGGTTTTACCAAAACTGGCCTGTTTGGCGGAATAATCCAGCGCGTCATCGACAAGCTGAAACGCAATACCCAGATTTTTACCGTAGGATTCCAGCGCCTCTTCCTCTTGCGCCGGGCGGGTGGCGATCACGGCGGCGGTCTGGCAGGCGGCGGCGAACAGTGTCGCGGTTTTGGCGGTGATGATGCGCAGATAGGTGTCCTCGGTGGTGGCGATGTCGCTGGCGCGCTCCAGTTGCAGCACCTCGCCCTCCACAATCACCCCCGCAGCGCTGGACAGAATTTCCAGAATGCGCAGGGAACCGATTTCGACCATCAGTTGAAACGCGCGGCTCAGCAGAAAATCGCCGACCAGGACGCTGGCCTGATTGCCCCAGATGGCGTTGGCGGTGGAAAGCCCCCGGCGCAGGCTGCTTTCATCCACCACATCATCATGCAACAGGGTGGCGGTATGCAGAAATTCCACACTGGCCGCCAGCCGCACATTGTCTTCACCGCGATAGCCGCACATGCGGATGGCCGCCAGGGTCAGCATGGGGCGCAACCGTTTGCCGCCGGACTGGATAAGATGTCCGGCCAGATCGGGGATCATGCGGACATGGCTCTGCATCCGGTTTAGGATAAACTCATTGGTGCGCGCCATTTCATCGGCGACCAGATCCCGCAGAGCGATGAATGCACCCTCGCCACCTGCATCTTCACTGTCGAATGGAACAACTACTCCCAAGAAACTTCTCCTGATAAGGGGCGGATGGCATTGCCCCTGTTTAACAGAATTTGTCCAGCTATAGAAGACGTTGCGAAATAAGTTTATGGTGTCAGGCAGAATGATTGCGGAGCAGGCCCATGGCCGATCAGGCGAAGAGCGAGATAACCAGCGAAACAACGGACGACGCCCTGTTGGGCGGGCGTTTGCAGATAGTGCAGCCGGCCACAGGGCACCGGGCGGGCATTGATGCGGTGTTGCTGGCCGCCGCCATTCCGGCCAAGCCAGGGGAATTGACGCTGGAAGGGGGCGCTGGCGTTGGAACCGCTGGCCTGTGCCTGGCCCGGCGTGTGCCCGGTATATCCGTGGATGCACTGGAAATCGACCCGATGCTGGCCGGTCTGGCGCGCCAGAATGCGCAAAGAAACGGGCTTGGCGATGCGATTGAGGTCTATTGCGGCTCCATCGCCAGCCCGCCCTACCGGATTACCGCCAACAGCTATCACCATGTGTTTATGAACCCGCCCTTTCAGGAACCGGGCGCGGGCAGCGCATCCCCGCATCCGGGCAGGCTTGGCGCGCATCAGGAAAGTGCGGTTGGCCTGCGCGACTGGATAAAATTCGCCACAACCATGGCGCGGCCTGCGGGGTGTATTACGATGATCCACCGGGCTGACCGGATGGACGATGTGCTGGCGGCACTGAAGGGCCGGGCGGGCGGCTGCGAGATATTTCCGCTATGGCCCGGCAATGGCAAAGCCGCCAAACGCTTCATTGTGCGGGCCTATAAGGGAAATGACGGCCCCCCAAGCCTGTTGCCGGGGCTGATTTTGCATGAACCGGGGGCCAAATACACGCAAGCGGCCGAGCAGGTGCTGCGCCATGCGGCCGCACTTGATTTTGGCGGCAATCAAAAATAGTAACGGCGCACAGTTTGCTTTAGTTTGCGCCGCAACACATCGTCATCACCAACCCGGAACCCTGTATGTCCCCATCCCCGAAAAGCGCGCACGGCCCCGCTCTGTCGTTTCAGGAAATTATTCTCACCCTGCAACGGTACTGGAGCGATCAGGGCTGCGTCATTCTGCAACCCTATGACATGGAAGTGGGGGCGGGCACCTCGCATCCGGCGACCACGTTGCGCGCGCTGGGATCAAAGCCGTGGAAGGCCGCCTATGTGCAGCCCTCGCGCCGCCCCAAGGATGGCCGCTATGGCGAAAACCCCAACCGGTTACAGCATTATTACCAGTTTCAGGTGATCCTGAAACCCTCGCCGCTGGAAATTCAGGAATTGTATCTGCAAAGCCTGTACGCCATCGGCATTGATCCGGCCCTGCACGATATCCGCTTTGTCGAGGATGACTGGGAAAACCCGACGCTGGGCGCATGGGGGCTGGGCTGGGAAGTGTGGTGCGACGGCATGGAAGTCAGCCAGTTCACCTATTTCCAGCAGGTTGGCGGTTATGATTGCAGGCCGGTGTCGGGCGAGCTGACCTATGGGCTGGAACGCCTGGCGCAATATGTTCAGGGTAAGGACAGTGTGTATGATCTGGACTTTAACGGGCATGGCGTCAAATATGGCGATGTGTTCCATCAGGCGGAGCGGGAATTTTCCGCTTATAATTTTGAACATGCGGACACCGAAATTCTGCTGCGCCATTTTGCCGATGCGGAAAAGGAATGCGCGGCGCTGCTGGCGCGCGATCTGACATTGCCGGCCTATGACCAGATGCTGAAAACCAGCCATCTGTTCAATCTGCTGGATGCGCGGGGCGTCGTCAGCGTCACCGAACGCGCCGCCTATATTGGCCGTGTGCGCGCGCTGTCCAAGGGGTGCGCCACCAATTGGCTGAAAAGCCAGGGCGAAGCGGTGGAGGAATAGGCGTGGCCGAGCTTTTACTGGAACTGTTTTGCGAAGAAATCCCGGCGCGCATGCAGGCGCGTGCGGCGGAAGATTTGCAGCGATTGATTACCGATGGTCTGAGCGCCGCCGGATTGCCGTTCGATGGGGTAAAAACCTTTGTGACGCCGCGCCGCTTGTGTTTTGCCGCCGATGGCGTTCCCGCTATGCAGCCGGCGCGCACCGAAGAGCGCAAGGGGCCGCGCGTGGGGTCGCCGGAAGCCGCGATCAGCGGATTTTTAAGTTCAACCGGCCTCACGCTGGATCAGTTGGAAGTGCGCGCCGCGGGCAAGGCGGAATTTTATTTTGCCGTGATCGAACGCAAGGGCAGCCCGTCCGGGCAGGTGATTGCGGAAATTGTTGAAAAAACCGTGCGCGAATTTCCCTGGCCCAAAAGCATGCGCTGGGGCAGTGGCGGCCTGCGCTGGGTGCGGCCTCTGCATTCGATTTTATGCTGTTTCGACGGTGCGCCATTGACGTTTGAAATTGATGGCGTGAAGGCGGGGGACGCCACGCGCGGACACCGCTTCATGGTGCCCGATGTTATTCGTGTACGGAATTTTGCGGAATATGCAGCCGCACTGGAAAAGGCGTTTGTGTGTCTTGATCCCGTTGAACGCAAGGCGCGCATTCTGCAACAGGCGGAAGCACTGGCTGCGGCCCAGGGGCTGGAATTGATTCCCGACGATGCGCTTCTGGATGAGGTCGCGGGCCTGAACGAATGGCCCACCGCATTGCTGGGGAAGTTTGATGATGCTTTCCTGGAGGTGCCGCCAGAAGTGCTGCGCACCGCCATGCGCACGCACCAGAAATATTTTTCACTGCGCGATGCGACGTCTGGAAAATTTGCGCCGCGCTTCATTGTGGTGGCCAACCTGCTGGCGGCGGATGGCGGCAAAATGATCATCGAGGGCAATCAGCGGGTGCTGGCGGCGCGCCTTTCAGACGCCAAATTTTTCTGGGATCAGGACCGCAAACAAATCCTGGAAAGCCGTCTGGATGGCCTGAAGGGCATGGTGTTTCACGCCAAACTTGGCAGTGTGTATGACAAGGTTCAGCGGAATATTGATCTGGCTGGAAAACTGGTGGGAAGTATTCTCCAGACAAAGGTGGAGTATCCTCAAGGCGGGGCCGTTGAAGTAGCGCGGCGAGCAGCCTTGCTGGCCAAGTGTGATCTCGTTACGCAAATGGTGGGAGAATTTCCTGAATTACAGGGCGTTATGGGCAGCTATTATGCGCTGGCCGACAAGGAGGCGCCAGAGGTTGTGGAGGCCATCCGCGATCAATATTGGCACCCAGGATTATTGGATGGTTGTCCGGGTGGACCAATTTCCATTGCCGTGGCGATGGCCGACAAGATAGATACCCTGACCAGCTTCTGGAGCATCGACGAAAAGCCGACAGGATCAAAAGACCCTTATGCGCTTCGCCGCGCTGCGCTAGCGGTGATCCAGTTAATTTTGACGAATAAGGTGCGGTTGCCACTTTCGGCCTGGTTAGGCCCGCACTCAGAGGACCTGCTCAAATTTTTCGTCGACCGGCTGAAAGTGCATTTGCGTGATAGCATGCGGCATGATCTGCTGGATGCGGTATTTGCGCTGGGTGGGCAGGATGATTTATGGCTGCTAGAGAAGCGGGCAGAGGCGTTATATTTTTTTGTGGGATCAGGTGATGGGACTAACCTGCTGGCGGCCTATAGACGCGCGGCGAATATTCTGCGTATCGAGGAAAAGCGTGATGGCGTCATATATAATGGTGGCGTGATCACCAGCCGTTTCGTTCCGGCGGAAGAAAAAAATCTCGACGATTGTATTGTAGAGGTGGGGGCAGAGGTAAGGAAAGCTGTTGAACGCGAGGACTTTACCGCCGCCATGACCGCCATGGCGCGGCTGCGCGGCCCGGTGGATGCATTCTTTGACAGGGTTACGGTGAATGCGGACGATGCGGAACTGCGTGTTAACCGGCTGCGGCTATTGTCCAAGATACGCAGCACATTGGAAACTGTGGCGGATTTCTCAAAAATCGAAGGTTAGGCGATGTCTCTCAACACTGGTGCGGCGGCGAAATGGGTCTATACGTTCGGTGCGGGCAAGGCCGAGGGCGCGGCGAAGCTGCGCAATCTGCTGGGCGGCAAGGGGGCCAATCTTGCGGAAATGAGCAGCCTGGGGCTGCCGGTGCCGCCGGGGTTCACCCTGACGACCGAAGTCTGCACCGCGTTTTACGCCAATCAGAAAAAATACCCCGATGGGCTGGAGGCCCAGGTACAGGCGGCGCTGGCGCAGGTGGCCGCGCTGGTCGGGCGGCGTTTTGGCGATCCGGCCAGCCCGCTGCTGCTGTCGATCCGTTCGGGCGCGCGCGCCTCGATGCCGGGCATGATGGATACGGTGCTGAACCTTGGGCTGAATGACGCCACGGCGGCGGGGCTTGCGGCGGAATCGGGTGATGCGCGCTTTGCCTATGACAGCTATCGCCGCTTCATCCAGATGTATTGCGATGTGGTGCTGGGCGTGGAGCATTATTTGTTTGAGGATGCGCTGGACGAACACAAAAGCGGGCTGGGCGTAACCCAGGATACCGATCTGGGCGCGGAAGACTGGCGCGAGCTGGTTGAGACCTACAAGGAAATTGTGCAACGCGAACTGGGTGAACCATTTCCGCAGGATGTGCATGCGCAGCTTTGGGGCGCCATCGGCGCGGTGTTCGAGTCGTGGGATGGCGCGCGCGCAAAAACCTATCGCCGCATACACAGCATCCCCGACGAATGGGGCACCGCCGTAAATGTGCAGGCCATGGTATTTGGCAATATGGGCGAAGACAGCGCCACCGGCGTGGCCTTTACCCGCAATCCATCGACCGGCGACAATGAATTTTACGGCGAATATCTGATCAATGCGCAGGGCGAGGATGTGGTGGCGGGCATTCGCACCCCGCAATATCTGACGCGGGCCGCGCGCCAACGCGCCGTTGACACCAAGCCGTCGCTGGAAGAAACCATGCCCGTGGTGTTCGCCGAACTGTGCGATATTTATCACCGGCTGGAAGCGCATTACCGCGACATGCAGGATATCGAATTCACGGTTGAAAGGGGCAAGCTGTGGATGCTGCAAACCCGCGCGGGCAAGCGCACCACCAAGGCGGCGCTGAAAATCGCCGTGGATATGGCGCGCGAAGGCCTGATCAGCCAGCGCGAAGCCGTGGCGCGCATTGACCCGGCGTCGCTCGATCAATTGCTGCATCCAAGCCTGGATCCCGCAGCGCCCCGCAAGGTGCTGACGAAAGGCCTGCCGGCATCGCCCGGGGCGGCCACCGGCGAAGTGGTGTTCACCCCGGAAAAGGCCGAGCAGCGCGCGGCGCTTGGCCAATCGGTGATCCTTGTACGGACGGAAACCAGTCCCGAAGACATTCACGGCATGCATGTGGCGGCGGGCATTCTGACCAGCCGTGGCGGCATGACCAGCCATGCGGCGGTGGTTGCACGCGGCATGGGGCGGCCCTGTGTTTCCGGCGCGGGCGCGGTGCGCATCGACTACAAGACCGGGATTTTTATGGTGGACGGCGAAACCGTGCGCGAAGGCGACATGATCACGCTGGATGGCAGCACCGGCGAGGTTATTCTGGGTACTGTGCCGACGGTGCAGCCGGAAATGAGCGGTGATTTCGGCGAACTGATGGGATGGGCCGACACCATCCGCCGTCTGAAAGTGCGCGCCAATGCGGAAACGCCCGAAGATGCGCGCACCGCGCGGCGCTTTGGCGCCGAGGGCATTGGCCTGTGCCGCACCGAGCATATGTTTTTCAACGCCGACCGCATCATCGCGGTGCGAGAGATGATTCTGGCAGGCGACGAGGCCGGGCGCCGCGCCGCGCTGGCCAAGATTTTACCGATGCAGCGTGATGATTTTACCGCCCTGTTTGAAATCATGTCCGGTCTGCCGGTGACCATCCGGTTGCTGGATCCGCCGCTGCATGAATTTCTGCCCAAAAGCGAAGTGGAATTTGCGCAGGTGGCGGCGGCGCTGAAATGCGATGTGGACAAGGTGCATGCCCGCGCCAATGAACTGGAAGAAAGCAATCCCATGCTGGGGCACAGGGGCGCGCGGCTGGGTATTTCCTATCCCGAAATTTATGAGATGCAGGCCCGCGCGATATTTGAAGCCTCCATTGCGGCTTCGAAATCCTCCGGTGCGCCAGTGCATCCGGAAATTATGGTGCCGTTGATTGCGACGGGCAAGGAACTGTCGATCCTGAAGGCGCGTATTGTTGGGGTCGCCGAAGCGGTGGCGAAGGAAACCGGCGCCCGGCTTGTCTATCAGATTGGCACCATGATCGAATTGCCGCGCGCCGCATTGCGCGCGGGCGAGATTGCGCAGGAGGCGGAATTTTTCAGCTTCGGCACCAATGACCTGACCCAGACCACCTATGGCATCAGCCGCGATGATTCCGGAAGTTTTCTGAAGGATTATCTGAAGGCCGGGATTTTCGTGCAGGATCCGTTTGTCAGCCTGGATCAGGAAGGCGTGGGCGAGCTTGTCCAGATTGCCTTAAAACGCGGCCGGGCTACGCGCCCTGATCTGAAGCTTGGCATTTGCGGCGAACATGGCGGCGATCCGGCATCGGTGCAATTCTGTCACGCCATCGGGCTGGACTATGTGTCCTGTTCGCCGTTCCGCGTGCCGATTGCGCGGCTGGCGGCGGCCCATGCGGTGCTGGCGGTGCATCGCGAAGAAGGCTGAGCCGCGTGACAGTGTGAAGCCGGATATTCCCAGCTTTTCTGAATTGCGCAGTGGCGGTAAAGCCGTCATGGCCCGCGCGCTGGCGGCGGTTGAACAGTATACGGATGATCCGGCAGTTCTGGCGTTGCTGGATGCGGCATGGAATGCGGCGCGCGCCCATGTGATTGGCCTGACCGGGCCGCCCGGTGTTGGCAAATCCACCCTGATCAATGCGCTGCTGAAAAGCTGGCGGCACCAGGGGCGCACGGTTGGCGTGATCGCGGTTGATCCCACGTCGCGCAAAACCGGCGGCGCGCTTTTGGGTGATCGCACGCGGCTGTCAACCGACCCGGAAGACAATGGCGTTTTTGTGCGCTCCATGGCGGCGCGCGAACGGCTGGGCGGGCTGGCGGCGCTGACGCTTCCCGCGATGATCCTGATGCGCGCTGTCTATGATGTGGTGCTGATCGAAACGGTTGGCATCGGCCAGTCGGAAACCGATGTGGCGAATGTGTCTGATACTGTGATTTTCTGCATTCAGCCTGGTTCCGGCGACAGCCTGCAATTCATGAAGGCAGGCATCATGGAAGTGCCGCATATCGCTGTGGTGACGAAAGCCGATATGACGGCCGCGGCGCGGCGCGCCAAAGCGGATGTGGAAGGCGCGCTGGGCCTTTCTGAAACAGGCGCCGGCGAATGGCTGGCGCCGGTGCTGAGTTTAAGTGCGGCGCGCCATGACGGGATCGAGGAATTGGTGGGCGAGATTGACCGGCATCGGGACTGGCTGGCCCAAACCGGCGAAGGCGCGCGCACCCGCACCAGACAGACGCGTCAATGGCTGGGTGAAATGGTGCGCGAACAGTTTGGCCTGCGCGGGCTTGCAAAGGTCAATGGTGAAATAGATGCGGCCCCCCATGCGTCACCATTTTCGCGGGCGTCCGTAATTATCCGTAAGCTGATGTAATCTGTCAGTCATTAATCCGGTGATAGCTTTTATACCATTCCACAAAGCGCGGAATGCCCACATCAATGCTGGTGGTGGGGGTAAAACCGTGGTCACGCTGAATGGCGGTGATGTCGGCACAGGTTTCGGCCACATCGCCCGGCTGCATGGGTTCGAATATTTTTTCGGCCTTGCGGCCCAGCGCCTTTTCCAGCACCGCGATCATATGGGTAAGTTTTTCCGATCGGTGATTTCCGATATTGTATATCCGGTGCGGGGCAGATTTCCCGTCATCTGTAGGCGGACTATCCAGGCAGGCAAGCACGCCTGCCACAATATCATCTACAAAAGTAAAGTCGCGTTTCATATTTCCGTGATTGAATACGCGAATGGGTTTTCCAGCCAGGATAGATTCGGTAAATGTCCATAGCGCCATGTCAGGTCGCCCCCATGGTCCGTACACGGTAAAAAACCGCAGGCCTGTCTGTGGCATGCGGTATAAATGTGAATAAGTATGGCTCATCAGTTCATCGGCTTTTTTGGTGGCGGCATAAAGCGAGATCGGCCGGTCTACCGGATCGCTTTCTGCAAAAGGCAGTTTTTCGTTGCCGCCATACACCGAACTGGAAGAGGCATAGACAAGATGCTGCAATCCATCCAGGTGGCGGCAATATTCAAGCACCACCAGATGCCCGGTTACATTTGTCTGTGTGTAGGCAAAGGGATTCTCGATGGAATAGCGCACACCGGCCTGCGCCGCGAGATGGATGACGCGGGTAATTTTTTTGTCCCGTAATGCAGTGTTAAAGGCGTCGCGGTCTGAAATATCCAGCTCAAAAAATTGAAACCCAGGCTGCGCCAGCAGGGGCGTCAGGCGGTCACGTTTTAACTGCACCTGATAATAATCATTCAGATTGTCAACGCCAATGACCTGCGCGCCGCACGCCAGCAGCGTGTGTGAAACATGTGATCCAATAAAACCCGCAGCGCCCGTTACCAATACCGTCATGTTGCCTGCCTGATAAAATTTTAAGCCGGTTTTTGCGCCAGCATGCTCTGCCATAAATTCACAAAGGATTGCGCCGCTGATGTCAGACTATATTCATTTTGTATGCGCGTACGGGCGCGTTTTCCCAGCGCCTGCCGTTTTTCTGCCGGCATCGCGCTCAACGTTAATATGGCCTGTGACAGCGCCTCTGCATTTCCGGGAGGAATCACGCAGCCATTACTCGCAATGACGCTGGCGGAATCACCCACATTTGTAACCACGCAGGGCAGCGCGCAAGACATAGCCTCGCCAATAGAATTGGAAAATCCTTCGCCCACCGACGCCGATACGGCAATATCAAGGGCCGCCCAGAATTGGGGCATGTCAGTTTGACGCCCCAGCAGATGCAGTTGCGGCAAGGCGCCATATCCGGCCAGAAGGCGCGCCATATTTGGACTGCTGCGATCAACACCTTCACCACAGGCCACAAAGGCAATATCGGGCCGCTGCAGGCTGATCACCCTGACGGCAGCCAGAAATCCTGGATAATCCTTATGCGGATCATATCTTCCGGCCAGGCCAACCAGTATCGTTTCTGGCGCTATGCCAAGCTGCTTGCGCAACCGTGCCCTTGCATCACTATCCGGACGAAACCGTTCACTGTCAAAACCATTGGGGATCAGCAGAAATTTTCCAGTGTCATATCCAAGCGCGGCATGGCTGGCAATGGATGCAGTGGCATTGACCACAATCGTCTGCGGGATAAAATACGAAGCGATGGCAGCGGAACGTATGACCCGCCAGGTTGCGGGTTTCAGCAAATCCGGGTTCACCACCGACTGACGTACGCCCCAGGCCACGGGAACAGCGCCACCAAATGGCCGCGCGATGCGCGCGGCAATTCCACCGATCAGGTCGGCATGATATAGCCAGGTCTGGATCACATCCGGGGCGATGCGCCGGATGCGCCGCGCCAGCCGCAGCGGCATCAGCATGCGTGGTAAAAAATTATCAAGCCCCATGACCTCAACCGGAATACCGCGCGCGGCGATAGAATCGGCCATCGGGCCACCTTCCTTCAGCGCAATCACATGGCTCGACACCTGTCTGGGGTCAAGTTGCGTCAACAGGCGGTCCAGCATATTTTCTGCACCGCCAACGCCCAGCCCTGTGATGATATGTAAAACCCGCATTCGCTCTCTCAAACCGGGCGCAGGCGCTGAAAGTGGAAATACAGCACGCCGCTCGCTGCCGCAGCAAAGAAACACCATACCGAAATCAGTGCGTCAATATAAAGGTAAAGCGACATTATATAGCCAAGAAAAACCAGTGCGCCAAATATCCGGATGGTATGCTGTGATGACAACAGCAATGGCCCGCTGATCGCGACCACATAAACCAGCCGGTACGAGATCAGATACGGAAAATCGTTAAAATACCGGATACTGTGATTGTGTATTTCAGCGTTAACCGGGGATGTCAGAATCGCATAGAGCAGATAGCCGGAAACCAGCAGGCCAAGCAGCGTAAGGCTGCGCAATATCCGCCGCCGCTGGGGGGCTGTTTCAATCATCAGCACGGCAATGGGGGTCATGACGGGCCAGATGATCTCGGCAAAAACAATAAACAGCATGGCCAGCGCCGAAATTACCGGCGTCCCCTGTGGCGCGTCAGGAAGCGATATCCACAACAGCCCCTCAACAAACTGCTGGAGCGCAAATAGCAGAGGAAAGCCGGCCAGAGGGATTTCGTAGCGGGCAGGTTTTTTGCACAAAATTGCGACGCCAATAAGCGCGTTGATTCCTGCTACTGCGAAACTGGCGCTGGCTGAAAAACACAAACAGAAGCATCCTGTACGTTCGGAAAACAGTAGTAAGCCGGAAGTTGGCAGAACGCTGGCCTGCCAGCGAGACGAACCATTTATGGATCAGTTTAGGCATAAATCGCCGCAGATTATAGAGGCATTCGCGCAAAGCGGCATTCGCACCGGTATATTCCGGGTAATTTGCGATTCGCCGCGCCTCTACCGTTGCGCCGCGCCAGCGGGGGCGCTATGTTGCGCCGAAATCAGGGCCCTGCCGTTCACGGTCGGGCCTGCTTTTTGGGGTGTCGCCAAGTGGTAAGGCAGCGGCTTTTGATGCCGCCATTCCCAGGTTCGAATCCTGGCACCCCAGCCAATCTCACCTTGTCCGGCCACTCACCTATGTCTCGGGCCGCTCAGCCTTACGGGCTTCGGATGGCTTGCGCCCGCTGGGGCGCGTGGCCATTTCACCTGTGATTACCCGCCTTTCCCTATTTCATAATAGTACTTTCCGAGTGCTGATTAGAAAACTATGGTTAACCCTGTTTCGCTGATTCGCGTGAGGTCAAACAGAGATGACATTTGTCGGCGCCCGCGTAATCAATGCAGATCCAGAACTGCAATTACAACGGCCCGAACTTGTTGAGCTTCTTGAGTATTGGAAGCGCAAGCGCGATACACGGCCATTTCCGAGCCGCAGGGACATTTCGCCACGCGAAATGATCGAGGTTCTGCCCTGGCTGCACATGTATGACGTGCTTGGCGGTGGTGAAGAATATCTGTGCCGCCTCGGAGGCACGGCTTTGAGCGATCTGACAGGCCGGACGGATTCCCGTGACCGGTCGATCTCCACACTTCCATATCCCGTTTTTGTACGCCTGAAACAGGCCCTTGACTGGGTCGTGCGGACGCGGGCGCCATTACGCACCTATAATCCTTCAACATCCATTCCTGGGCAGGAATTTCAGGGCAGTGAGTCTTTCTTTGCGCCATTATCGAATGATGGCGCCGCCATTGACGTGATTATAGGGGCCACTATGCTGAACAATCGCAAATAGGACGATCCGGCCCGACCCGGATATTGATATCATTTCCACGGCCGCTGTGTAAGGATACCTTCAATAACCGACCCCAAAAAAGCGGGGAAGACATGTTTCCCATAGAAGACCCGAAATTTATCATCGATCTGGAGTTAAAATTCTTTCGACCGGAATTGATTGAATTTCTGGCCTATTGGAATGCAAAACGTGGCGCGCGGCCATTTCCCAGCCGCAAGGATATTGCGCCGCGCGAAATTGAAAAGCTGCTTCCGTGGATCAACATGTATGACACACTGGATGGCGGTAAAGAGTCCCGCGTCCGGTTAATTGGGACAGCCTTATCTGATGCGCTGGGCGGCGGGGATTATAGCGGCAAACCTGTTTCCGAATTGCCGCAATTGCTTTCCAAACGCATTCAGCGCGGCATCAATCTGGTGCTGGAAACCCGCGCGCCCCTGCGCACCTATGCGATTGAATCCGCCATTCCTGGGCAGGACTTCCAGGGCAATGAATCCTGCCTGGCGCCATTGTCAACGAACGGCGCCGATATCGATATGATTATCGTCGTTGCCATATTACAAAACCGAAAATAGTCACATCGGGAGCCCCATGCCTGCAACAAAAGACAATATCTTCATCTGCAATACTGATCTGAAATTTGTCCGCCCAGAATTGCATGATTTTCTGTCTTACTGGAAAGCCAAGCGCGGTACGCGGCTGTACCCCGGCCGGACGGACATTAAACCAGGCGAAATCACTCCCCTGCTGCCCTGGACACATATGCACGATGTGATCAGCGGCGGGGAAGAATTTCGTATCCGGCTAATCGGCACGATATTGTCCGACACATTTGGTGACGGCAATATGCGGGGAGAGCCCATTTCTGTACTGCCGCCGGGGGTCTTTGCCCGCGTAAAACAGGGAATTGAACGGGTAATAGAAGCGCGCGCGCCAGTACGCACCTATGCCCCGCATGCAGCGCTTCCGGGACAGCATTTTCAGGGAATTGAATCCTGCTTCGCCCCCCTGTCGGCCAATGGAACTGATATTGACATGATTATCGCCGTCTCAATTCTGGAGAAGCGCAGATAGCCGGCTATTGCGCCACGTGATGGATGTCTTTGCCCATATGCGGGTCCAGCATGCGGTGCATGTGCACAATGAAATAGCGCATATGCGCATCATCCACGGTGCGCTGCGCCGCCGCTTTCCAGGCCTTTAGCGCGGAATCATAATCCGGAAATATCCCGACAATATCGAGATCGTCTGTATTTTTGAATTCCACACTCTGCGGGTCCGTAAGGCGGCCCCCGAATACCAGATGTAACAATTGTTTGGGCATGGCCAACTCCGATTGACAGATTTGAAGCCTAACAGGATTTCGTTAAGCATTCATTATCTGCGAATACTCTACATAGGCGATAGAAGTGCTTGTTGAAAGTCTCGAAATCAGGGCACACTAAATATTATTAACATCGGAAACCCGCCATGGACCTGTCCTTCAGCCCCGAAGAAATCGCATTTCGTGATGAAGTCCGCGCTTTTCTGAGGGAAAATTTAAGCCCGGAACTGATCGCCCAGACCCGCGAAAGCGCCCTGCCGCGCCGCGCCGATGTGGCCCCCTGGCATAAAAAGCTGTTTGAAAAGGGCTGGGCCGCACCAAAATGGCCGGTGGAATTTGGCGGCGCCGGATGGACCACGATGCAGCGGTTCATCTTTGACGCGGAAATGACCCTTGCCGGCGCGCCGCCGCTGTCCGCCTTTGGCATGACCATGCTGGCCCCGGTGATCATGCAATATGGCAGTCCTGCACAAAAACAGCGGTTCCTGCCCAAAATCCTGTCAGGCGAAGAATATTGGTGTCAGGGCTATTCCGAACCGGGGGCCGGGTCTGATCTGGCGTCGATTAAAACCCGCGCCGAGGATAGAGGCGATCATTATCTGGTCAATGGGCAAAAAATCTGGACCAGCAACGCCCAGGATGCAGACTGGATTTTCTGCCTGGTGCGCACCGACCCCGCAGCCAAGGCGCAGGAGGGCATCAGTTTTCTGCTGATCGATATGAAGACGCCGGGACTGCTGGTGAAACCGATCATTTCAATCAATGGCAAACACAGTCTGAACGAAGTGTTTTTCACCGATGTGAAAGCGCCAAAGGAAAATCTGGTCGGCAGGGAAAATATGGGCTGGACCTACGCCAAATTCCTGCTGGGCAATGAACGCACCGGCATTGCGGGTGTCGCCCGCGCCAGGGGATCGCTGGAACGCTTGCGCGAACTGGCGGCACAGGTGCTGGGCAATGGCGGCGGCAGGCTGCTGGATGATCCGGATTTCCGCCACCGTATGGCGGCCATTGAGACCGGTCTGCTGGCGCTTTCGCACACCGATTTGCGGGTTGCAGTATCGGCGGCGAAGGGCGTTGCATTGGGACCGGAAGCCTCGATCCTGAAAGTGAAAGGCACCGAAATTCAACAGGCCATCAGTGATCTGGCGGTGGAAGCCCTTGGCCCCTACGCCGCGCCATTCGATCAGCCGCACGGCGACAATCTTGGCGGCATCGGCCCTGCAAACCGCAAGGGCGTCGTGCCCGCCATGCTGTTCGGCCGCGCCGCCTCGATCTATGGTGGAACCAACGAAGTGCAGCGGAACATCGTCGCCAAGGCCGTGTTGGGGTTATAGCTTTACTGTGAATATATTAGCCTTCTCCCAGGCCGCCGAGAATAACAGAGAACCGATTGCGCAAATATTGCGCGAGACGTTTGCGGATGTACGCAATGTGCTGGAGATCGGCAGCGGCACAGGGCAGCATGCGGTGTATATGGGCCAGTGCCTGCCGCATCTGATCTGGCGGACCAGTGACCTGGCGCATAATTTGCCCGACATACAGGCGCGGCTGACGGCGGAGGCGCCTGCAAATGTCATGGCCCCGGTGGCGCTGGATGTCGCCATGCAAAGCTGGCCGGTCACGGATATTGACGGCGTGTTCAGCGCCAATACCGTGCACATCATGTCATGGGCGCATGTGACGCAACTGTTCCGGGGCATTGGTGAAATTCTGTGTGAACAGGCCATAGTCTGCCTCTATGGCCCATTCAAATATGACGGCAAATTCACCACGCCCAGCAATGCGCAATTCGATCTCTGGCTGAAACAACGCGATCCGCTCAGCGGTATTCGCGACTTCGAATCCGTGGATGCGCTGGCCCGTGCCCAGGGTCTGCGCCCGGTGGCCGATCATGCCATGCCCGCCAATAACCAATTGCTGGTGTGGCGGCGGGGATAATTGCTTATGTTTCCAGCAACAGCACCGCCTTGCCGATCACCTTGCGCGCCAGCAGATCGTTCAGCGCATCTGCGGCGCGCGCGAACGGGTAGGTTTGCGTCACACAAGGTTTGATCTTGCCTGCTGTAAACAACTGCATCAGCCGCGCCAGAATGGGGGCTGCCTGTTCGGGAAACCGCGCGCTGAACTGGCCCCAGTCAACACCGACAATCTCGCAGCCTTTTAGCAAGGTCAGGTTCAGTGGAATACGCGGGATCGCGCCATTGGCGAAACCGATCACCAGATAACGCCCTTTCCAGGCGCTGCTGCGCAATGCGGTTTCGGCATAATTGCCACCCACCGGATCATAGATCACATCAGCGCCTTTGCCGCTGGTCAGTTCACGCACCCGTTCTTTCAAATCTTCCGTATCATAATTGATGACCGCATCGGCCCCCATAGCGCGGCACTGATCCAGCTTGGCTGTGCTGCTTGCGGCGGCAATTACCCGCGCCCCCATCGCCTTGCCCAGATCCACCGCAGCAAGGCCCACACCGCCTGCCGCCCCCAGCACCAGCAGGGTTTCACCGGGCTGCAACTGACCCCGATTTTCCAGCGCATATAATGACGTGCAATAGGTCAGCATGAACCCCGCGCCGGTAGCGAAGTCCATGCCATCGGGAATGCGCACCAGACGGTCGGCCGCCACCGCAACCTGTCCGGCAAAGCCGCCGCCAATGCCTGCAAGACACGCCACCCGATCCCCCACCACGACTGAGGTAACGCCGTCCGCCACAGCCGACACAATCCCCGCCACCTCCATGCCCGGAATGAATGGCAGCGCGGGCTTGATCTGATAGGTTCCCTGCATACACAGCGCATCAACGAAATTCACACCCGCCGCCCTGACAGAAATCAGCGCCTGCCCGGCGCGCAGCACGGGCGCCGCCACCTCTTCCATCCGTAATATATCTGGCGGGCCATAGGTATGGCATCGGATGGCTTTCATATAATTCTCCTGAGACTAAAATTTGGTGGAACCCCGATGCAAACCGGTGCACCTTACGCATCCATATTAATGCAGGGAGATCGCCAGAATGAAGCTTTATAATGCGAATTTGTCACCCTACACCGCGCGGGTGCGGCTGCTGTGCAATGTCAAGGGATTGAATGTGGAAATGGTTGATCCGCCCGGTTTTCGTACGGACGCCTTCAGGACGATCAACCCCATCGGCAAGATTCCAGCGCTGGAACTGGATGACGGAACCATCCTGCAGGAATCCGAAGTGATCTGCGAATATCTGGAAGACATGTTCCCGACGCCGACGCTGCGCCCCATCAATGCACGCGACCGGGCGCAGGCGCGGCTGATCGCACGCATGTCGGATCTCTACATCATGCCTGCTGTAAGGCCGCTGGTTTTCAAGCTGTTCGGCAGGGAAATCTCTCCGCAAGCCGTCGCCGAAGCCATTCCAAATTTACGCGTTGCCCTGAAAGACCTGGAAGCGCTGATCGGCGAAGGCGGTTATGCCGCAGCAAAACAACTGACCCATGCCGACGGGGCGCTGGCCGCGTCGCTATTATTTGTCACGGCGATTCTGCCACGGTTCGACGTGCCAAATCCGCTTGGTGATTATCCAAAGGTCACCGCCTATTGGGCTGCCATCGGCAAAGACCCGCACATCGCCAAAATCCTGGGAGAAATGCAGGCCGGCATGAAAGCCGCGTTCGGGGGCTAAGCCCCCGCTGCAACTTTCCGGCGGCGCGGGAACCAGCGCTCCAGCGTTACCGCAAGCGCAGGCAATGCGGTAACCGCGCCGACCATGTTGATAAAGAACATGAAGGATAGCAGCATGCCCATATCGGCCTGGAATTTCAGCGCGGAAAACGCCCAGGTCGATACGCCGATGCTCAATGTGACGCCGGTGAATATCACGGCCATGCCGGTTTCCTGCAACGCCTGGGCATAGGCGTCGGCAATATCCATTCCCGCCTCCAGATAGCCCTGCATACGGCTATAGATATAGAAGGCGTAATCCACGCCGATGCCCACCGCCAGCACCAGCACCGGCAGCGTCGAAACCTTCAGGCCGATTTCCTGCCAGGACATGAACCAGTAGCCGATAAATGTGGCGAGGATCAGCGGCGCACAGCAACAGATCGTCGCGCGCCAGTCGCGATAGGCCAATATCACCAGCGCAATGATGGCGATATAAACCGCAATCAGCATCGGCACTTCCTTTTCGGCAATGACTTCATTGGTCGCAGCCATGATGCCCACATTGCCCGACGCCAGGCGGAAGGTCACCCCTTCCATCGGATTATCGGCAATGAACTGCTTGCTTGCCGCCACCACGCGGTTGATGGTTGTCGCTTTGTGATCAAGAGTGAAGGCAATCACCGGCAACATTGTGCACTCCTCGTTCAGCAAGCCGCCACTTGGGGGCACACCGCCAATGGTCAGGGCGAATGTCCTGGCGTTGCGGGCCATCGCCCTGAATTTCAGATTTTCCTCCATCCATATGGCGTGCCCGCGCTTGGCCAGCGTCGATAGCGACATGGCGTATTTGACGCCCTCGGTGTTCTGCAAATGCCAGGTAAACCGGTCGAGCAAATCCATCGCGGGATAATCGATGCACGAAAGTTTTGGCATCTCGCCAATAATGATGAACGCATCCAGATTCATGGAGAATTTCTCCACCATCAGATTGGTGTCCACATTATAGCGTTCTTCCGGCCACAGTTCAGGCGCCCCGGCATGCAGATCGCCCACATGACGGTCGCGGGTGGCCACAACCGATATGACAAAAACCACCACGCAGATCACCAGGGTTATGGCGCTTGCCCGGGGCTGCGCAATCTGCGCCAGCCAGCGCATCGCTTTCGCACGGCCTTCACGCGCACGGGTAATGCGCACCACATAGGCAGGTCCAAATCTGCAATAGGACGCCACAATCGGCAGCATGAACAGGTTGGTGATGATTTTCAGCGCCACGCCAATGGACGCCATCATCGACATTTCCTGGATCATCGGAATGGGAATGAGATACAGGGTCAAAAATCCCACAAGGGCAGTAACCAGCGCCATAACGCCCGGAACGAGCAGGCGGCTGAAGGTTGCGCGCGCTGCCGCCTCACTATCGCGCCCCGCACAAATTTCCGCCGACATCAGATTGATCTGCTGCACACCATGGCTGACGCCAATGGCATAGACCAGAAACGGCACCAGAATCGCCAGCGGATCAAGACCAATATCAAACAGACGCAGCAAGCCAAATTGCCACACGACAGATATGAGCGAACAAAATACCGCGAGTAAGGTCAGCACGACAGAGCGTGCATAGGCGTAGACGGCCAGTGTCGTCAGCACAAAGGCCAACAGAAAAAACACGCCGACATTCTTTGCTTCTTCTGCAATATCCCCGATCATTTTGGCGAAACCGACAATATGAATTTCATATTTGTCATCTTCAAACCGGTCACGGATACCGGTTTCCAGCTTCCTGGAAAGATCAATATAATCCAGCGGCTTTTTTGTTTTATTATCTATTTCATTCAGGTTCGCCTTAATCGAGGCAATCGTGAAGTCATGTGACACGAGTTGCCCAACATGGCCGCCGCGCAGCGTATTATCGCGGATACGGGCAATTTTTTTATCATCCAGGTTTTTTACCGTTACATCGGCCTCGATAACATTATAGGCCAGCAACCCTTCTTCATTGACCTCCAGCACCCGCGTGTTCGGCGTCCAGAGTGACTGCACCGATCCGCGATACACCCCCGGCAGGAAAAAAACCGCATCTGTCACTTCATTCAGCTTGCGCATTGCATCCACGGTCCAGATTGAACCTTCACGCGGATGCACGCCAATGATGATCGTATTGGGCGGCGGCAGTTTATCGCGATACTCCCTGAATGTTTCAATAAACGGATGATCGGTCGGCAACTGCTTGATGAAACCGGCGTCAAAGCGCAACTGCGCCGCATAATAGCCGGTGACAAGGGTCAGCAGCAGCAGCAGTAGCAGAATTGGGATGCGCAGTTTAAATACTGCGTCTTCTACGCGATTGAGCATGCCGGACTGTTTCCTCTTATTTTTTCTATCCGGCGTCATAACCGGTGGCAGATATGAAAATTCCGCACATTGTACCGCCGCAATATGCTGGTATATCATTCAGTCTATTGTATGAATTATCACTTGCCGCAAGCCCTGACAACTTGTCAATTTGTTCGATTGCCTCTTGTATGATTCTGATGGAGCGGTGAAACTGGCAGGCTGCGAAGTAGCTAATATGACTGAATCATACGGAGGAGCGAACCATGGCCCTGACCGATCTCGACCACTACAACATCTTTACCGGGAATCTTGACCGTTCGGTGAAGTTTTATGAAGAAGTGCTTGGCCTTCACAATGGCAAGCGGCCCGATTTTGGTATCCCTGGCGCATGGCTATACTGCGGTGAAAAGGCTGTCGTGCACCTGGTTGGGATCAAACAAAATGAAAAAAGCGGCGCAGGAACCATTGATCATGTCGCATTCCGCGCAACCGATTTCGAGGGCATGAAGGAAAATTTACAGCAGCGCGGAATCAAATTTTCCGAAATGTCCGTTCCGGACTTCAATGTGCGCCAGATTTTTGTGCACGACCCGGATGGTGTAAAAGTGGAACTGAACTTTTTCGGTAATTAACGGATTGCGGTCTGCAGCGGGTTCAGGCCGCTAAAACGCAGCACGGCAATATCCCCTGACTGCAGCGCTTCGGCGCGCACGGCCCAACGATTGGATTCAAACGCCAGCGCCCGGCGCAATTCAGATTGCCGGTGAGGGTCTGTCTCCTCTGAAAGCAAATTATCCATGTTTTTTCTCAAACTGCGAAAACCTTCTGCAATCATTTCGCAGTAGCGTGCCGTCTGATCTTCGGTAACCCGCAGATCAAGCTTCGCCTCGGCAAAGGCTGCTGCGTATTCTTCCCTGGTCCAGAAATGGCTGGCCTCTTCGTCGGCCTCGTTCCATTCCGCAATGCGCGGGCTGGTTTTTCCTTTTTCGGTAACGACATAATCAATAATAAAAAACTGGCCGCGCCCCTCCTTTAACCCTGCCTCTATTTCCGCGATCAACCGTTTTTTCGCCTGAACGAGATGCATTAATTCTTTCGAAAAAATACAGTCATATTTCCGTTTTGGAAGCTCCACGGTTTCAGGCGCATAATGGGCAAGCGGAACTTTCTTGCCCATACCATGCATAACGGATTGTTCCATGCCAACCTTCACATGTTCTGGAACAGCTTCAAAAGCGCTAACCCATATGCCATAAGCCGAGCTGATGGCGCGCGCAGGGCCGCCCAGGCCCGCACCAAGATCCAGCATGCTCATTTCCGGTGTCAGCCCTAACCTGGCCGTTGATTCATTGATAAACTCAGGGGGGCCGGGACAAAGATTTCCCTCGCCCCACAGCGCCTGCGACACAATCCCCCGGGCATTGATATCCTGCTGTTGCTTTTTGCGGGGGGGCGCAACAACCCGTGCCCGGCCACGAGGATCCTTAGTGGGTGCATGGCTGGCCTTGGACTCTGTGTCTCCATTCCACCACAGCAGAAAGGCCCGCTTACATCCATCCAGCGCCACCAGCGCCGGGGAATCATAACCGTGCCACCAGGCCATCAATTTTTCCTTGAGCCCTGCCGCCGATGCAGGTTGTCCATCCACCATCTGTGTCGTCCCTAACGGTCTTCCGGTTCATCCCCAAGACGAAGCCGATGAGGTAAGCTTTGACTCATAACGCAACTAACAGCGCAGTATAGGAAACATTTCTTAAGATGAGGTTAACCACGCCTTTTGTTACCTGACGGATGGTAACGCCCCGTTTACAAAGGCGGCGACATCCCGCCATACATTTTCCGCCTGCAGATCACGCAACAACATATGATAACCATTAGAATATCTGACCACGTGCCCGGCTTCCGGCAATGCCGCTATGACATCTTCCACAGATTGTCTGGGGATGACGCCGTCTTTTTCGCCATAGAGCAGCAGCACCGGCAACCGCACCCGAGCCGCCGCACGATAGCCACGCTCCATCTGCCCAACCAGGCCGTAGACCGCATCAGTGCGGGTTTCATGAATGATCAAGGGATCCCGGCCCAACGCGCGCAACATCTCGATATTGTCTGATACGACAATCCCAAGCCCCCGCCCTGTCATCTTGTTGGCCCGAACCGTATGGGCCGCGAGCCACAAAACACTTTTGTAAAAAGGATTAAGCGTGGACCAGCCCCACACGGCGGGCGCCGCCAGAATGACGCCATCAACATCCGGCGGGATGGACGATCCGGCAAGCTCCAGCGCCACGGCGCCCCCCATGCTCATGCCTAACAGATAAACCGGCTGGCCTGGATGCGCCTTGCGCACCAGAGAAATCATGCTTCTGGCGTCATCCGCCAGAATACCTGCCCCGGGCCAGACGCCCCGCTGTGGCGCACCGCCAAAGCCGCGCTGATCATAGGCATAGGTCGTAATGCCGTGCTGCATCCACCATTGGGCGGCCATATCAAATTCGGTGCAATAATCATTGAAACCATGCAGCGCAACGATCACTGCGCGGGGCGCATCGGCTACATGCACCTTGAGCGGCAGCCGCGCGCCATCCGTTGTTACAAAATATCCTGCTTCAATTGCAGGCTGCGCACTATGTGGTCCGGTCTTTTGTGTGAGTGGCGCACATGCGGCGCTCAGCATAAGAAATGCGGCAACCACCCAAAACTTCATCTCGTTAAGGATGCAATACGCTTGCGCAATTCCGGCAGCAATTCTTCTTCGAACCATGGATGTTTTTTTAGCCAACCCGTATTACGCCATGATGGATGTGGTAAAGGCAGCATCTGTGGCAAATAGCTCCGCCACGCACGTACTGTTTCAGTTAGATTTTCCTTACCGTGTTTCTCCAAATGCCAACGCTGTGAATATTGGCCGACCAGAAGGACGAGTTCCAGGTTGGGAAGCCGTGCAAACAGTTTAGCCCGCCATAATGGCGCGCATTCCGGGCGCGGCGGCAGATCGCCGCTTTTCTCATCCTGGCCTGGAAAGCAAAAGCCCATGGGCACGATGGCGACTTTTGTTTCATTGTAAAATGTTTCGCGGTCAATTCCCATCCATTGACGCAAGCGGTCACCGCTTGCATCGTTGAACGGCAGACCTGTTTCATGCACCCGGGTTCCAGGCGCCTGACCGGCGATGCACAGCCGCGCGGTAATTGACGCCTGAATAATGGGGCGCGGCGCATGGGGTAATTTCGGCGCACATTCCCGGCATCTGCGAATTTTAACAAGCAGCTTATCCAATTCCCGGTTTGGGGCCGTGTTCATGCAACTTCGCGCAGCCCTCCTGCCGCTTCCGCCATCTGGCGCGGTACCGGCACGCGGTAATCCAGCAGCATCTGGGCAAACGCCTTGCCCTGCGGATCATTGCGCAGACTTGCCACGCCGCCGCCGCCCAGAATATCCTCCAGCAGGAAATTCAGCGCATTAATTCCCGGCACTTCAAAGCGGCGCACCTTGCCTTGCAGGATATGCGCAAAATATTCCGCGACGGATTTTTCCGTAAGGGCAGCGCGGATATAGGGAAGATATTCCGGCTTGCGCGCAATGACGCCAATATTGGAATGATTACCCTTGTCGCCACTGCGTCCATAGGCGAGCGCCACCAGCGGGACTTCGGTCATTGCACCAGACGGTGATGGCGCGCCGCCGATAGAAGGGCGGGAAATCGCCCTGGCGTCGAACCCGCCTTTGGCTGGCACATCCACCGGGATAACTTGCGCTCCCATATGCACCGCCACCGAAATATCACGCTTTGGGATCAAACAGGAAAACAGCCGCACCACCGGTGATGTTTTTGGCCGGTTGCCCGCCAGCCCGCAGGTACCCGCCGCCATGGCTGTCGCCGCCGATGTCGCCTCGCGCACCAGCATATCCAGCGCTTTCGGGTTTTCATGTTTGGCGGCAAGTTTCAACACCACCTCCCGCGCGCCGCGCGCCCGGCTATGCGGGCCGTAACTTGCTTCCGCGCCCACGACCTCAATGCTGGTTTCGGTAAAATCGGCCATATTCATTTCACGGAACATGCGGCTGCAGCGCTTGAATATCGCCTCGCCGGTTTTTTCCGCCTTCGCGGCCGCATCAATCCCGCCGATGGTATGATACATGCCAAGACGGAAACCATCTTCGTACGTTGCGGATGTTTTATAACTGTCCGTAGGCGGAAGGCCTTTGGCGTTACTGACGCGCACCTTGTCCTTGCCGGTTTGCTCGATTTTGACGGTTGAAAAATCACAGGTTACATCGGGCAACAGATAGGCCTGTGGATCACCGATTTCATACAGCATCTGCTCGGCAATCGTGCCAAAACTGACCAGCCCGCCCGTGCCATCCGGCTTCGACATGACAAAGCTGCCGTCCGGCGATATTTCTGCAATCGGAAAACCGATATTGTCCCAGTCTTCCGACAGATGCCAGTCCGTGTGAATGCCGCCCGTCGCCTGGGCGCCGCATTCCAGAATATGCCCGGCCAGACTGCCCGCCGATAGAAGGTCATAATCATCCAGCTTCCAGCCAAATTCATGGATGCAGGCCCCCAATGTCACCGCACTGTCCACACAACGCCCGGTGATTACAATGTCCGCACCCCTGGCCAGCGCCGCCGCAATGCCCGGCGCACCCAGATAGGCGTTCATCGACATCAGTTTTGGCGGCATTGATGCGCCGCTGAACATTTCCTTCACACCCGCACTGCGCATCGCGTCGGCGCGGTCAAGAACGTCATCGCCGGTTACCACGGCGACTTTCAGCTTCAACCCCAGCTCATCCAGCAGCGCCTGCACCGCCTTGCCGCAGGCAAGTGGATTAACACCGCCTGCATTGGAAATGATCCTGACGCCCTGACGCGCCACTTCGGGAAGGATGCCGCGCAACACGCCAGAAACGAAATCCAGCGCATATCCCTGTTCCGGATTTTTCGTCCGCGCACGGGCCATGATCGACATGGTGATTTCCGCCAGATAATCGAACACCAGATAATCGACATTCCCATCGCGCACCAGTTGCTGCGCGCCCATGCCAGTATCGCCCCAAAACCCGGTGGCGCCGCCAATGCGAATGGTTTTTTGTCCGCTCATATCCAGTCCCCCTTAATGTTAAGCTCATATTTTCGCACAGTCGGAAGACTGGGTCAAAGCGCGGAATATTTGCCTTACGCCGCTTATGGGGCTAGGTTCCGCCCGATCCTGAATTAGCCAAATTTTCCCGGTTTATTTTATGTCCCAATCCCCTGACGTGGCAATCCCGCGTCCTTCCCTGCTGGCCGGTGTTGTGCTGGCCTTATGTTTCACACTGGCCCTGCTGGCGGCGGGCATGAATCTGTCCTTTTCAGTGTTTTTGCTGCCGCTGGAGAGAGCGCTCTCGGTGGAACGCGGGGAGGTTTCAAGCATTGTGTCGGTCACCTTGCTGATTTCCGGGCTGATGTCACCGGTCACCGGAACGCTGATGGAAAAGCTGGGGCCACGGGTGCTGTACCCGGTCGGGCTTGCGCTGTTCGCCAGCGCCTATGCCATCGCGTCCCAGGCGGAAAACATTTACATGCTTTACGCCTCGATAGGCGTCATGGGCGGGGTATCCATTGCCTGTATCGGGCCGGTGCCTGCGGCGGTGTTGATCAACCGCTGGTATCATGCCCGGGTTGGCGCGGCGATGGGGGTGATCTATTCCGCCAGTGGCGTCGGCGCATTGATTGTTTCGCCGGTCGCGGCAATGCTGATTGGGCTTTATGACTGGCGCGCCACATATCAGATTTACGCCATTGCACTCGCTGCGCTGATCCCGTTGCTGTTATTGATGCCATGGGGCAAAATCCGTGCCGGACATCCGCATTACCGGCAATTCCACGCACCCAGGAACGATCATCCCGCGATAAACAGCCCGGACGTATGGACGCTGAAACGCGCGCTGCGCACCATGGCGTTCTGGGACATGGCGGCGGCGTTTTTCTTTGCCGGCGCCGGGGTAATGAGCATCATGATCCACTCTGTCAGTTTCATGATCGAAACCGGCATCAAGCCTGTGCACGCCGCCGCCGCATTTGGCTTTATTGGCCTGTTGAGTCCCTTCGGTGTTATCGGCTTTGGCGTACTGGGGGACCGCATCGGGCCCAGGCCAGCAGTATTATTGAGTTATGTACTAAGCCTGAGTTCCGTGGGTGGCCTGTTCCTGATCAAATATTACCCCTCACCCATCGCCATTCCCGTATTGGTGATCAGCGTTGGTCTGTCCATGGGCGCGCGTGGCCCGACGGTTTCGGCCATGGCCTCACGGATTTTCGCAGGCCCGAATTTCGGTGGTATTTATGGCGCAATCAGTATGTGCGGCGGCCTCGGCTCGGCAATCGGCACCTGGCTTGGCGGCTTTTTACAGGATGTTTTTCACACTTCAGACGCCTTGCTGATATTTTCAGCGGTGATGATAGTATGCAGCGCGTCTCCCTTTTTCGTGGCGCGCGCATTACGCTAGCAACAGGATTTTGATGACCAGACTTGGTGTTCTTGATCAATCTCCCATCCGCGATGGTGGTAGCGCCGCGCAGGCGCTGGCCGAGACGGTTGATCTTGCCAAAGCCTGCGAGCGCTTTGGCTATCACCGCTATTGGGTGGCCGAACATCACAACACCGCCAGCTTCGCCGGATCGGCCCCCGAAATTCTGATCGGCAGGATAGCGGGCGAAACGAAACATATGCGTGTAGGCGCAGGCGGGGTGATGATGCCGCATTACAGCCCGTTAAAAGTCGCCGAATGTTTCAAGATGCTGGAGGCGCTGTATCCCGGCCGTATCGATCTGGGCCTTGGCCGCGCGCCCGGCACGGATCAGCGCACCATGGCCGCATTGCAGCCCGGCCCAAAGGCCTATCCCATCGAAGTGTTCCCGCAGCAGATCGAATTATTACAGCAATTTCTGGCCGATGATTTTCCGTCCGGGCATCCCTATCAGGGCATTCACGCCATGCCGCTGGTGGCCACGCAACCCGAACCCTGGATGCTGGGATCAAGCATTCAGGGCGCGCTCTACGCCGCCGAATTCGGCCTGCCCTATTGCCATGCGCATTTCATTACGCCGGAACAGTCCGAACAATCGGTGGCGGCATACCGCAAAAATTTCAGGCCATCCACCCAGCTTGCCGAACCCTACGCGGCGCTTGGCGTCAACGCCCTGGCCGCAGACACAACAGAGCAGGCGCAACACATCGCCAAGCCGCGCAATCTGTGGGTGACGCAATTGCTGCTGGGATCACGCGGACGCTTTATCAGCCCGGAACAGGTGGACGCCCACACCTTTACGCTTTCCGAGCGCAGCCTGTATGACAGCATCCAGTCGCGCGGCATTACAGGCACCGGGGCCGAGTGCCGCGACAAACTAACCGCACTGGGCGCAATACATGGTGTCGATGAATATATTTTACTGACGATCACCTATGCCCATGCCGACCGCGTGCGGTCGTATGAACTGATCGCAGCGGCGTTTGGTCTTTAGGCCGCCGCACTTGGCCGCGCCGATACTTCGCCGTGCCAGCGTTTGAGATGCTGCAAATCGTCCGGCATTTGGACGGCGCCGGTATTGGCGCCGAAATCAATCGAACAGAGCAGCGTTATATCCGCGATGGAAAAATCCGGCCCGGCGACATAGCGGCGGCCGGCCAGCACATTGTCGAAGATCTGCATGGCCCGTAACGCGCGCGCCTTGGACGCCCTGGCCCAGGCTGCAATCTGATCGGGTTCCAGCGCCTTGCCAATTTCCGTGCCGTGGCGAAAAACTCCCGCGATGGACGGCAGCAATTCAAATTCGGCGCGCCGGGACCACATGTCGATAAATGCGCGTTCCTCCGTGTCACGCCCGAGCAGCGGCGGCATGGGATGCAGTTCTTCGATATAACGGCAGATGGAAACCGATTCCCCCAGCAGTTTGCCATTATCCAGTTCCAGCAGCGGCACCAGTACAAATGGATCCTTGGCCATATAATCTGCCAGCCTGTGCTGCCCCTTGATCAGGTTAATCTGCACCGTGGGAATGGTGACGCCTTTTTCCGCAAGGAACATCCGCACCCGGCGCGGGTTGGGCGCGGCGCGGTAATCATATAGCAGCATGGCGATAGCTCCCTTTCTTCTTCATTCTGAATTGACAGATTCCACGATCGAAACCTGCGCAATGCTTGACCTGCCGTTCCCTGTGGGGCAAAGAATAGCCCATCTGAGCAACAAAAACAGGTCTTACAGCAGGAAAGGATAATTCCATGACAATCAGATTTGACGGAAAAGTGGCCATTATTACCGGCGCGGGCAATGGCCTTGGGCGCTCTCACGCGTTGCAACTGGCCAAACTGGGGGCAAAGGTCGTGGTCAACGATCTGGGCGGCAGTGTTGACGGCACCGGCGGCTCCAGCGCCGCCGCCGAAAAGGTTGTTGCAGAAATCAAGGCGGCGGGAGGGCAGGCCATCGCCAATGGCTCCAGCATCACCGACAAAAAGGGCGTCGAACTGCTGGTCAAGCAGGCCATGGACGCCTATGGCCGCATCGATCTGCTGGTCAACAATGCCGGTATTCTGCGCGACAAAAGTTTCTCGAAAATGTCGCTGGAAGATTTCCAGCTGATCGTCGATGTGCATCTGATGGGCGCGGTCTATGTGACCAAGGCGGTATGGCCGATCATGCTGGAACAGAATTATGGCCGCATCGTCATGGTTACGTCCGGCAGCGGGCTGTTTGGCAATTTTGGCCAGACCAATTACGCCGCCGCGAAACTGGGCCAGGTTGGCCTGATGAATGCGCTGAAGCAGGAAGGCCGCAAATATAACATCAAGGTCAACACGCTGGCCCCGATTGCCGCCACGCGCATGACCGAATCCATCATGCCGCCCCAGGCGCTTGAGGCCCTGAAACCGGAACTGGTGACCCCCGCCGTGCTGTTCATGCTGAGCGAGGATGCGCCGACGGGCGCCATCATCACTGCGGGCGCAGGCTTCTTCGCCGCCGTGAAAACCATTGAGGCCGAAGGCATGCTGATCCCCGGCGCAGTGAGTGTCGATGATGTCGCCGCCAATTGGGACAGGATCAGCGATTTCAGCAAGCACGTCACCTATGAAAGCGTCAATGACGGTACAAGCCGGGTGTTCAAGCTGCTCAAAGGCTAAGCGCCGGACAACAAAAAGGCCCCGGAATTTCCGGGGCCTTTTTGTTGTGATGCTTTTAATGCATACGCGAAATAGCGCGGGCCTCTTCTTCGGTCAGTGGCTTGCGCTTCAGCGGCCAGAGATATTCCAGCGCGGCAACCATCGCAGGCAGCAGAGTAATTGCGCCAACCATGTTCACAATAAACATGAAGGTCAACAGCAAGCCCATATCCGCCTGGAATTTCAGTTCAGAGAAAATCCAGGTGGACACACCGATCGCCAGCGTGCCGCCGGTGAACATGGTGGCCGAGCCCACATCGTTTAGCGCCTGCAAATAGGCCTCGTGCGGGGATACGCCCATGCGCATGTAACGCTGCATCCGGTTATATTCATAGATGCCGTAATCAACGCCAATACCCACCGCAATCGCGAGCACAGGCAGCGTCGAGATTTTGAGGCCGATACCCGCACCGTTCAGGAACCAGTTGCCGATGATCGTCGACAGCACAAGCGGCACCACACAGCAGATGGCGCCACGCCATTCACGATACACAAAGATCACCAGCACCATAACCACACCGTACACATACAGCAGCATCGGAATTTCCGAATGCTCCACCACCTGGTTGGTCGCAGAAACGATGGTCACATTGCCAGTGCCAATGCGCAGTTTAATATCGTCCGATTGGTTGACAGGATTGGCGATGAAATCTTCCGCCACCTTTATTACCCGCTTTACCGTCTCGGCCTTGGTATCCGCCAGATAGACATGCGTCGGCAGGATGGAGCATTGCGTATCCAATAGACCGGTGCCGCTTTCAATGCCGGAGGTCGCCTGCGCCAGCGCGCTGCTGGCGCGCGGCAGGGCCTTCATTTTCAAATGACCTTCCTGCCACAGCGCATTGGCGTTTTTGGCAATGGCCGTCAGGCCGATGGTCGACACAACACCCGGAACATTCTGCATTTCCCAGGCCAGCCGGTCCAGAAAATCCATCACGCCATAATCGATACAGGCCGCTTTCGGCGTCTCGGCGATAATCGTGAGAACATTCAGGCCAAGACCAAAATTCTCGGCAATGAAGCGGCTGTCAGAATTATACCGGGAATCCGGGCGCAACTCGCCTGCACCCGCATGCACGTCACCGATCTGGCGTTTGGATCCCTGGACGAAGCCAATAATCCCCAGCACGACGCAAAAGCCGATGAAGATAAAAGCATTACGTGGCAAGGCAATCTTGGCCAGAAAGGGCCATGCACGCGCGCGCGAATCCATCGCGCGCTGCACCTTGGGCCCATATTCCGGGCCCGGCGCAATATAGGACACCAGCAGCGGCAACATGATGAGATTGGAAATGATCTTGAGGCCCACGCCGATGGACGAGGTGATCGCCAATTCCTGGATCATCCCGATCGGAATGATGTAGAGCGTTCCAAAACCCGCAAGGCACGTCATCAGCGCCACCGCACCCGGACGCAGCAGGAAGGAGAAGGTTACGCGGGCCGCTTTTTCCTTATCCAGTCCAGCGGCAATTTCAGCGCCGACCATGTTGATCTGCTGCACACCATGGCTGACGCCAATCGCGAACACCAGGAATGGCACCAGCACAGCAAGCGGATCAAGGCCGAAGCCCATGAGATTCAACAAACCAAATTGCCAGATCAGCGAACAGAGCGAAGCCGCAACTGTAACCAAAGTCAAACGGACAGAGCGGCAATACAGCCAGAGCATGACGCATGTAAGCGCGAAGGCAACGATAAAGAATGTCACCACGCTTTTGGCGCCGTCGGCAATATCGCCCGTCAGCTTGGCGAAGCCGATGATTTTTACGTCGACTGTGTCGGATACGTATTTTGCCCGGATTTCATTTTCCAGCTTGTAGGCTACATCAAAATAATCCAGACGCGCCTTGGTTTCCGGATTGAAATCGAGCAATTCTGCCCGGATCATGGCGGCATTGAATTTTGTTGCGACAAGTCGGCCAACCAGATCAGCGCGAAGGGTATTATCGAGAACTTTCTTGATGCCTTCCGGCGTTGGCTTGAAGTTGGCCGGAATCACGTCGCCTGCTTCGAGACCATCTTCTGTTACAGCAATAAAGCGGGTATTCGGCGTCCAGAGCGACGTCACCGTGTGACGCGCGACACCGGGAATAAAGAAGATATCGTCCGTGGCCTTTTTTAGGGTTGCGAGAAAATCCGGAGTCCAGATTTCGCCTTTTTTAGCCTCAAGGACGACCAGAATGCGGTTGCCGCCGCCAAAAGCCTCTGAATATTGAAAAAATGTGTTAATATATTCGTGACCAATAGGAAGCATCTTCCTGAAGCCTGCATCCATCCGCAAATTGGACGCAAAGTAAGCCATAAAAATCGTCAATATAAATAAAACAGAAAGTATCACCGCCTTGTAGCGGAACACAAAATTCTCAATACCCTTCACGCTGTCTCTCCCCGCTTGCTATCGGTAACCGGCATGACCTGCCTGTTATTGCCATTGCAAATTATTTTTATTAGACGTCAGAAATGCGAGCAACCTGACCCCCACCGCCCCTTCTTATCATGAAAAGCATGGAAGGTTGCAAGTAGAACTATTCGTGATCCCGCGCGTTTGTCTGCTTTCACGCACACATAGAACCCTGTCAATAGTGCACATCTGCGGACGTGAATGATCTTGACATTTTGGTCGCCAACCGCGATCACCAAGGCAGAAATAATAAAACCGGTCAGCAGAGAGGAACAAAATGGCAAAAATGGTCCCCCTTGAAGAAGGCTATATGGTAATCCCGGAAAATCCGGCGCTGCCATGCAGGCTTATTGGCTCCTACAGCAAAGCGGCAAATAAGACTTATTTTCCAATACGCAAGCTGTGCCCCATCACATCCGAGCCGGTCGTAGATGTTGAGCTTTCTCCCATTGGCGAACTGTATTCCTGGTCTTTTATCATGATGCCCAAAATGGGCAGCCGTGAAAAAGTGGCCGGTTATGGCGTTGGCCAGATCGACCTGCCGGAAGGTGTGCGCATTCAGGCCCCGATTGACGGCAAAATGGGCGACTGGAAGATCGGCATGAAAATGCGCCTGGTGCCCAATCCTGTGGTCACCGACGAGGATGGCACCCAGTATTGCGGCTTCAAATTCACCCCGGTCCAGGAGAATTGATCAATGAATAGAGACGTTTACGTTATCGGCGTAGGGATGCACCGGTTCTCCAAGGATCACATTCCCAAACGTGATCTGTATTTTACTGCGGGCATGGAAGCCCTTAAGGATGCGGGCATCAAATTCCGCGATGTTGGTGCGCTGTATAATGGTTATATTGGCGGCGGGATGACTGAAGGCATTGGTTTTGCAAAAGATCTGGGCCTTACCGGGGTTCCTGTCACGCATGTTGAAAATGCGTCCGCCACCGGTTCGTCGGCCTTCCGTGAAGCCGTATGGGCCGTTTCCGGCGGCCAGACTGATGTCGCCATGGCGATTGGCTATGACGATATGCGCCTGATTGGAAATCCCATAGCAAAGCCCCCAAGCGGCAAGAAAAAGCTGCCTTCGATGGAAAATATCATGCTGCCTGCCGGCTTTTTCGCCATGTGGGCGCAACGCCGCATGCATGAAAACGGCACCACGATCGAAACCTTCGCCAAGATTGCAGCCAAAAACTGGAATCACGGACGCCATAATCCCATGGCGCAACGCCGTGCGGATCATGTAGTGACGGCGGAAGAAGTAATGGCCGCCGACATGGTCGCCTATCCGCATACCGCCATGATGGCCTGCGCCAGTGGCGCGGGTGCGGCGGGCGCGATTGTCGCCACCGAAGCCTGGGCGAAAAAGCACGCCAATGGCCGCCCGATGATCAAGGTGCTGTCGTCGCAATCACAATCCGAACATTATGGCGAAGGCCATATCTTCATGGGTGCGGTTGTGGGACCATCCTATTCGACGGAAATCACCGGCAGGCTGGCCTATGAAGAAGCCGGGCTTGGGCCAAAAGATATCGACTTCGTGCATGTGCATGACGCCTTCCCGATTGAGGAACTCATGTATTACGAACTGCTTGGTTTTTGCGGCGCTGGCGAAGGCGACCGCATGGTGGCCGATGGCGAAACCACCTTCGGCGGCAGGATACCGTTTTCGCCCGATGGCGGCCTGATTGCGCGCGGCCATCCCGGCGGCCCGACCGGCCTTGCGCAGGTCTGGGACGCCACCCGCCAATTGCGCGGCGAACAGGGCAAGTTCCAGGTCGAAGGCGCGCGCACCGGCCTGGTGCACATGATGGGCGCGGGATCTATCTGCATCGTGCACATCCTGCAAAAGGCGTGATTATCCGTTCACAGAACAACTAAAAAGGCCGGGTATTCCCCGGCCTTTTTTATAAGGGGCGCTGCATGCACAGAAATCTTGCTGAAATGTCCCGCGCACCGTTTGATATTCTCATCATCGGCGGCGGCATTACCGGGGCCAGCATTGCCTGGGACGCCAGTTTGCGCGGGCTTCGCGTCGCGCTGCTGGAAAAAGGCGACTTTGCCAGCGCGACAACTTCCGCCTCGTCCAAGCTTATTCACGGCGGCCTGCGATATTTGCGCAATTTCGAATTCGGGCTGGTGCGGGAATCCCTGCGCGAGCGGCGCATCTGGCAAACCATTGCGCCGCATATGGTGACGCCGCTGCAATTCATTCTACCCGGCGCATCGCGCATTCAGAACCTGACATTGCGCGCTGGACTTGTGCTGTACGACCTGCTGTCGTTTGACCGCAACAAAGGCATGAGTACGGAAAAATATCTGCCGGGCCATGGCGCGCTGTCGCCCGCACAGGCAGTGGCGGCTGAGCCATTACTTGAAGGCGCAGCTACTGCCGGTGCGTTGAGCTATTATGACTGCCAGATGCACACGCCGGAACGCCTCGCGCTGGAATTTCTGGCAGGCGCCGTGACCAATGGCGCGCAGATTGCCAATTATGCGCAGGTGATGCGCCTGAATGGAACCGCCGGACGTATAACCGGTATTCATGTCCGCGATGTTATTAACGGCCAGGAATATGATATCGCCGCCAGCCTGACCATCAACGCCGCTGGCCCCTGGGCGGATTATATTGTAATCGTAGCGAATAATCCGGGCGCGATTAAACTGCAACGCTCCAAGGGTATTCATTTGATCACCCGCGCTTTGTCGCGCCATGCGATCGCCGTCATTGGCGATACTGCGCATTTCTTTGTGCTGCCCTGGCGCGGGCATTCCATTCTGGCGACGACAGATACACCGTTTACGGATGATCCTGATAAATTGAGCGTAACCGAAAAGGATGTTGCGGAACTGCTCGCCAAGGTTAATCACGGACTGCCGCAGGCAAAACTTACCCGTGCAGACGTGCTGCATAGCTATGCCGGGCTGCGGCCGCTGGTGGCTGATCCCGCAGACCCCGGCGCCAATACCTATGGCGCCAGCCGGGGATCGGAAGTTTTTGATCACGCAAAAGAAGAAGGCCGCAAGGGGCTGATCACAGTGCTGGGCGGGAAATGGACCACCTCGCGCCATCTGGCGCAACAGGTGGTTGATCTGGCGTTGCGCAAACTTGACCGTGCCGCGCAATCATGCCGCACCACACATACGCCATTGATCGGCGCCATGAAACATTTCCCAACTTTTGTGCAGGAAGCGCACAAACAAAATCCAGAACTTGACAGGGCGTTGATCGAACATCTGGCCCGCGCCTATGGAACGCGAATGGATAAAATCATCCGCCTGATAGCCGAAGACCCGGCCATGGCCACGCCGCTTGCTCCGCATCTGCCGGAAGTTGCCGCGCAAATCCGGCATGCGGCGCGCCATGAACTGGCGCTGACACTGGAAGACGCAACGTTTCGCCGCACCGGCCTGTGTACGCTGGGTCATCCAGGAACGGCGGCGCTGGAAAAAGCCGCCGCCATCATGTCAGGAGAACTGGGCTGGGACGCCCCCGAACGCGCCCGCCAGATCGCAGCGGTGGAGCGGCGTTTTATCCCAGCCCCGCTTTAACCGCCTTTGCCGCATCGGCAATGGCGGGTTTCGCCGCCGCGATAAAGCCCGCCATGGTGAAGAAGCCGTGGATCATGGTTTCATAATTCACCAGCTTCACTTTCACGCCTGCGGCCTGCAATTTCTCCGCATACAGACGGCCTTCGTCGCGCAGCACGTCATATTGCGCGGTGATGACATAGGCGGGCGGCAAACCGGCAAAGCTTTTTGCGCGCAGGGGCGACAGGCGCGGATCGTTTTCGTCCGTGCCCTTTGGCACATACAGGTCGTAAAAATAGTTCATGGTCTTTTCTTCGAGGAAATAGCCCACGGCGTTTTCCTTGCGCGCCGGCGTCTGTAACGCCATATCGGTGGCCGGATAGATCAGTAACTGAAACGCAATCGCCGGACCGCCCGCATCGCGCGCCATCTGGCAGACCACAGCGCTGAGATTGCCGCCCGCACTGTCGCCGCCCACGGCAATGCGTTTGGGATCGATGCCGATCTGCGCCGCATTTGCCGCCACCCATTTCACAGCGGCATAACAATCGTCGGGAGCGGCCGGAAACACATGTTCGGGCGCCAGACGATAGTCCACCGAAACCACGCGGCAGCCGCTGTCATTGGCCAGCAGGCGGCACGCCCCTTCATGGGTGTCCAGATCGCCGATCACCCAGCCGCCGCCATGATAATACACCAGGCACGCCAGCGTCCCCGCGCCCGCATTAACCGGCGTATAGATGCGCACGGGAATTTCACCGGCAGGCCCCGGAATTTTGCGATTTTCAATCTTGCCGATGGGAACGTCTTTTGCGTCCAGCATCGCCCCCATCGCGCGGAACATGGCCCGCCCGCCTTCTGGCGGCACATCGGCCAGGCCCGGCGCGTCCGGATTCGCTGAAAGCTGGGCTAGCAAAGCCGCTACCTGTGTGTCCAACGCCATAATCGTTCTCCCTGCTGCTGTTTTATATTACGATATTCAACAGGCATTCTGGACGGATGCGGGCGTGTGCGCAAGTTCAGCTTCGCCGTTCAGCCTTTCACACAGGATTTTGTTTGCCTTATGCAGCCATGTTCTGCGCAAGCCCCCATTGCGCGTGGAGAAAAGTGCGAAGATCCGCACGATATTCCGATGCGCAATCCGTGATGGCCCGGCAGTGCCTGGCGCCGTGATGCACGGTTCCTGAAGTGCGATATCCGCGCGCATCCAAATCCTTGCGATAGGCGTCCACATAGGCTGGATCGATAATCGGATCGTCGCTGCTTTGAATGAAATGCAACGCCGCCATGGGCGGAATCAAAAAACGCCCTTCCCGAATTTGCGCCTCAAAACGCCGGGTGATCCCAACCAGCGGGCGCAATAAAACGAAGGGCGCCGAAAAATAGGATTTGTGCGTTCGATTAAACCGCCAGGCAACAAAGCGGCTGAAATTCTCCGCCCTGCAATCCATCGGAGAACATTCAAAAACCACCGATTTGATGGCGTTTTTCGTCTGTTCGGGCAAATAACGCAATATCCGGCCCGCCAGAAAAACCGAACCCGAAAATACATGCACCGTCACATCATCCTCATAACCGGCGGATGCAAAAAACGCGGCCAGCTTGCGCGCCTGCCGGTCGCCGAATGCAGGCACGATCATCTTGTGCAGCGGATGATCCAACACCAGTATATCCCCGGCCCCCAGGCGCCGGTAAAGCCTGGCAAGGCGGGTGCAATGGGCGCGCTTCATGCCAAACCCGCCAAAAATCACCACCGGGCGCCCCCGGACGCCCTCCCCCTTAATATTCGAACGCATAAACAACCCTCACAGAATTTGTATAAAATACCTAGTTATTGACACGACTATCATTTTAAACAATATTATCAATAGCTTTTTTAAGACATTAAGCCTCTGTAAAAGCTTGATAATTTCATATTGACAAAACATACTGCATGCCATCTCCTGGGTCTTATTAATTAATTTTTTAAGGATGTATTGTGCGTAGTTTTACCCCTTACCGCGCCACTTCCCGTTGGCGGACACTGGTTGTGATTGGCCTGCTTTCCGTTGGTGGCTTTGCTATCTATCGGGGGCACGAACCGGCAACTGTGGCTGAAACAGACAACCGGGTGCCCGTACAGGTGGCGTTGGCGCAACCGGCCCCGGATGCGGATGCGGTTAGCGCCTATGGCGTCGTGCGCCCGGATCGCGAGGCCAAACTCGCCTTCAAAATTGGCGGCATGATCCGTACGGTCACGGTGGATGAAGGGGATCGTGTCCACAAAGGCCAGGTGCTGGCCGAACTTGACACCAGCGAAATTGATTCCCGTGCGTCTCGCGCCGCCCTGGCGGTGGAAAAAGCCAAACGTGACGTAGACCGGCTGACGCCACTGGGCCAAAAAGGCTATGCCAGTGCCCAGCATGTGGCGGATGCGCGCACTGCGCTGGATTCCGCCCGCGCCGATCAGCGCGCCGTTGAGTTTGACCGCAGTCTGGCCCATATCACAGCTCCGGTGGACGGCGTCGTACTGGCGCGCCACGCCGAAGGGCGCGAAATGGTCAGCCCCGGCGCCCCGATCCTGACCGTCAGCAGCGGCGCAGACAGCTTTGTGCTGAAAGCCGGCCTGAGCGACAGGGACATGGCGCGCGTGAAAATTGGCGACCCGGCAATTATCCGTCTGGACGCCTTTGACGGGGCGGAACTGAAGGGTCAGGTGTCGCGTCTGGCGGCGGAAAGCGATCCGCGCAGCGGCGCCTTTGAGGCCGAGATCAGCTTTGTTGATCCTGACCGCCCATTGGTCAGCGGCTTTATGGGGCGGGTCCAGATACAGCCTGCAACGGCTGGCGCAAACGCCGCCGCCGTCAGCATTCCCGCCAGCGCCATACTCGAAGGCCACGGCTCGCAGGCAAGCGTATTCCTGGTTAATCCGCAAACCGGGCAGGTGGAGCGCCGCAGGCTTACAGTTGGCAGGCTTCGGGGCGAAAACATCCTGGTCACGGGAGGCCTGAGCCCGGATAGCGTTATCGTAACCGCAGGCGCTGCCTATCTGCACGAAGGGGCCAGTGTGCGCATTACCGAAGACCTTGCCGCACTACAATGAACATCAGCACATTTGCGGTTCGCCACTGGCAATTTACGCTAGTCGTTTTTGCACTGCTCGCGGCCTTGGGCGTCAATTCGTTTTTTATCATTCCGCGCGCTGAGGATCCAAGCTTTCCGCTGCCGATACTTTCTGTTACCGCCGTGCTGCCTGGCGCTGATCCGGCGGATGTGGAAAAGCTGCTGGTAGACCCTATCGAAGAAGCCATCAATACGCTGGACGATGTAAAAATCCTCAGCAGCATCGCCCAGGACGGCATTGGCCGCGTCACCGTGGAATTTGACTGGACCACAAGCGACCCGGAGAAAAAATTTGACGACGTGCAGCGCGAGATGGATGCGCTGCGTCAATCCCTGCCCTCCGGCCTGCAACGTTTTGAAATCAAGAAATACAATGTGTCGCTGACCAATATTGTACAGATCGCGCTGGTCAGCGAAACCGCGCCCTATCGTGAACTGGACGATATCAGCGAGGCGCTGAAAGACCGGCTTGAACGTGTTCCCGGAATCTGGAAAACTGAAATTTGGGGTGTGCCGAAATCCGAGGTGCGTATATCCGTTGACCTGGCGCGGCTTGCCGCCCTGGCCATACCCGTTACCCGCGTCAGCGAAGCCATCGGCGCGGAAAATGCCGAGATACCGGGCGGCCCCATCCATGCGGGTGACCGGCGCTTCAATCTGAAGGCAACCGGCGGCTTTGAGGATTTGCAAGAAATCCGGGACACGGTTGTGGGCGTTTTTGATGGCAAAATGGTCAAGGTTGCCGATATTGCCACGGTGGATTGGGCCTACGAGGAAGCCACCCATCTGACCCGCTATAATGGACAGCGCGCCGTGTTTGTCAGCGCCAATCAGAAAGCCGGACAGAATATCTTCAAAGTACGCGCCGCAATTTATGCGGAACTGGATAAATTTGAAAAAACCCTGCCGGGCGACATCAAACTGGAGCGCGGCTTTGATCAATCCCAAAGCGTGCAGCGCCGCCTGGGCGGCCTGTATGATGATTTTCTGATCGCCCTTGGCCTGGTGTTGCTTACCTTGCTGCCGCTTGGATTGCGCGCCTCGGCTGTCGTAATGATTTCGATCCCGCTATCGCTGGCGATAAGCATTACGATTTTGCATCTGTTCGGGTTTTCGTTAAACCAGATCACCGTCGCCGGACTGATCCTTTCGCTTGGTTTGCTGGTGGATGATTCCATCGTTGTGGTGGAAAATATCGCGCGGCATTTGCGCGAGGGCAAAGCGCGGCTTGAGGCGGTGATTGCCGCAACATCGCAAATTTCCGTCGCGGTGATGGGCTGTACCGCAACCCTGATTTTTGCATTCCTGCCGCTGATGTTTCTGCCTGAGGCAGCGGGGCGTTTCATTGTCTCGCTGCCTGCTGCGGTGGTGTCGGCGGTGCTGGCTTCGCTGTTTGTGTCGCTGACTATCATTCCTTTTCTGTCCAGCCGCATCCTGTCCGAAAGTGAATCGCATGACGGCAATGTGGTGTTGCGGCTGCTGACGCGCGGCATTCAGACCTTTTACAGCCCGATGCTGAACCGCGCCCTGAACTGGCCCAAAATGACCATTGCGCTTGCGGCTCTGCTGTTTGCAGGCAGCGTATTGCTGATACCCCGGGTGGGCTTTAGCCTGTTTCCGGCGTCAGATTCACGGCAGTTTCTGGTGCAGATCACCACCCCGGATGGCGCCGCACTGAGCGCGACCGAAAAAGCGCTCGAATTTACGGATAAAACCTTGCGCGCTTTGCCCGAGGTCAAATGGGTCATGTCGAATCTGGGGCGTGGCAATCCAAAAATTTATTACAATCTCAACCCGGATAATGCCCGCGCCAATGTGGCCGAAGCCTTTGTCGAATTGCATGAATATGATCCCGGCACAACACCGGCCCTGCTGGATAGCGTACGCGCGCGTCTCAAGGCCTATCCGGGCGCGGAAATTTTGCTGCGCTCTTTCGTCAACGGAACACTGATCGAGGCGCCCATCGTGCTGCGCGTAAGCGGGCCGGATTTATCCGTGCTAAAACACATTGCGGCGCGCGTCACCGGCGTGATGGAAAACATCAAGGGGGTGCGCGATATTTCAAACCCGATGCGCTTTGACCGCACCGATCTTAATCTTGGCATTGATACGCAAAAGGCTGCGCTGATCGGCATTGGCGCGGGCCAGATTGACAAGGCCGTGCGCCTGGCGTTGCGCGGCGATAATGCCGGTAAATTCCGCGAACAGGATGGCGATGAATTTGACATCATGGTGCGCCTGCCCATGGGAGAGCGCCATGCCCTGGATGCGCTGGATCGCATCTATGTCAGCACCAATCTTGGCGGCGCCACGCCGCTGAGCCTGGTGACAAATCCGGTGCTGGAAGCCGGCCCAAACCGCATTGACCGCTATAACCGCGAACGGGTGGTCACCCTCACGGCGCATGCCCAAACCGGATATGTGCCCGAAAAACTAAGCGAGGAAATTCTGGACGCCCTGAAATCCCAGCCCTTGCCGCTGGGCTATACACTATCACTGGGCGGTGACACCGAAGCGCGGCAAAAAAGTTTTTCCGGCCTGCCCATCGCCGCGCTGGTGACGGTGTTTGGCATTCTTGCGGTGCTGGTGCTGGAGTTCCGCTCGTTCCGGTCTTCGCTGGTGGTGGCGGGCGTCATACCGCTGGGCATTCTGGGCGGCATTGCCGCATTATGGATCACCGGATACAGCCTTTCCTTTATCGCCGCCGTCGGCATGGTGGCGCTGATCGGCATCGAGATCAAAAACTCGATTCTGCTGGTGGATTTCACCAATCAGTTGCGCCGCGAAGGCCTGCCGCTACAAGAAGCCGTTGAACGCGCGGGCGAGATGCGATTTTTGCCCGTAGTGCTGACATCGGCCACTGCCATTGGCGGCCTGCTGCCGCTGGCGCTGTCGGGATCGGGGCTGTATGCACCGCTGGCGATTGTAATTATTGGCGGCCTGATATCCTCGACATTCCTGTCGCGGGTGGTGACGCCGGTAACCTATCTGCTGCTGGCGCCCAGGGATGTGGCGTAAGCTGATAACCGCAGACAATTCAACCCCCGCATCCATTGCTGCATGCGGGGGTTGAATTTTCGAATTGAGAATATTCAGGCGCGGCGGCGTTTTGCCATGCCACCCAGCAGGCCGAGGCCACCCAGCAGCAGGCTAACCGTTACCGGCTCCGGTATCGCTGTGATGCGGATCGTGCGATCAATATCGCTATTGGCGTGTTGTACGTTCACATAAGCAACGTTCGAACGGAACGGGTCGAAGTACAATCCCGTTGGCTCGGCGCCGAACGTCGACAGGGAGGCCCAGCGTCCAAGGGATTCGGCCATGCCATCAAAGTCGATATCATAGGCGAACCAGATATCGGCGAAACCGCCCGGCTGATCTTCGATAATATAGATATTGCCAAGCCCATCAATCGCCAGATTGTCCGGGTTCAGGAATTCCAGACCTACTGCGACGCCGGTTCCTTTCTTGAGTGTATCCCTGTTGGCAAACAGGGTGACATTGGCGGTGGCGGCATCGGTAAGAGCAATAGCGAATACGGCGCCTGCACCATCCGTACTGGAAGCAGTGGCGGCAAAGTAAAGCTTCTGTTCGCCAGCTACGGTTTTGATTTCCAGATCCTCTGGCCGGTTAAAATTCGTGCCACCGGCAAGATTCGCGGCGATGCGGCCATCAACGCGGGACTGTCCGTCAATGGTCACCGTCGCTGTTGGATCGGCGCTTACGGCGCTGCCGTCCGCATTAGTGATTTTTTCCCACGTGGATGCGCCAACAGCATCGGTATTGCCGCCCGCGCCGACCTTCAGCACGAAGGTCTCGCCAGCATCAAAGAAAGTGGCGCCGGTTGTGGGCGTAGACGACACATATTTGTAGATGCTGCCGCCGCTGAACTCGTCGATGAAATACAGGTTATTGTCGGCATCAAAGGAAAGGCCCTCATGCGAGACACGCGGGATGATGTTGCGTTCGACAAAGCCGGTCGATCCCGCGGCGGCCAGCGGGCTGGTCACCTCAAACAGGCGGCCCTTGGTGCTGCCCGTCCCCCAGGATTCTTCGGCTGTCAGATAGGTTCCGAACGGGGTCCAGCGTGAAGCGTCGCCAACGACAAAACCATTTGTTCCGTTGGCCACGATGGTTTCTGCCTTGCCTGTTGTAACATCAAGGCGCCGTACGCCTGCACTGCCCGTTTCATAGGGTGTGAACAGGTAGCGGCCTGCATTTGGGCCAGTTTCATTCAGGGTGTTCATATCCCAATTGTCGCCCAGCCTGACGCCGCCATTTTGCGCGCCCGCATCGTTGGCGTTAAGTGTTTCCTGAATGAAATCAGGGGACGAAAGCTGAAATGGCTTGTCTTCTGGAAGCGAACCGCCAACAACGGAGGCTGCCAACGGCGTGAACTGGTCAAACGTGGACGCGAACGATGGCGTCGCAGCAAGAACAAACCCCAGTGCAGTAAAATATTTAAGGTGGCGCATGGCAAAATCTCCAACTATCGTTAATTCCAACGGCCCCATTCGGTCCGTGAATTAAGTTCTAGTTAGCGACTGTTACCGGACTGAGATAGTTTGATGAAATTCCGCTATACCGCGACCGCCGTATTCTGGTTTGTCAGGCGCATGCCTGCGGGCAGGCGCGGCAGGCAGGCCGGGAGATAGCGTATATGCACCAATTGCGCTGCTGAAATATTTCCGGTCATGGATAAATCCGCCGCGCCGAATTCATCATCCGAAAGCACCGCGCCGGTTAAATCTGCGCCGCGCAAACTGGCCCCCGCAAATACCGCGCCCGAAAGCAGTGCGCCGCGCAAATCTGCGCCACGGAAATTTACGCCGCTGAAATTTGCGCCACGCAAATCAGCGCCTGACAGGTTCGCATGCTCCAGATGAAAGCGCGACAAATCCGCATCGGGTAATTCCAGGCCCGCCAGATGCGTGCGCCGCAGATCCGCAAGATTGCGCATCGGATCGCCAGACGGCAGCAGGCGCGCAAGAACCGCCAGCGCCGCCACCACGTCAAAGCCGGGCCGCTTTTTATGATCTTCCACATCCGCGCCCGTCCATTGCTGCACATAGGCCGTCAGTGTGCCAACACAGGGCTGCAAATCCCCACCCTGGCGCACCCATCGCTCCAGCGCCAGAATGCCGCCAATGCGCACCGTTGCCTGCGCATGCCCCAGATAATCCAGCGCCGCCAGGAATGGATCCTTGATTTCAGCAGGCTCAGCCTGCGGCACGGATTCAGCCTGCGGCACGGGTTCAGGCCGCTGCATGGATGGCGGCGCTTTGGGGGAAAATGCCGAAACAGTTAGCGGCGTGGGTTGCAGCAACACCGCGCCAAACCTTTTTTCTTCATTCCGGGACATAAACATCCAGGCCATGATGGCCATACACAGGCACAAAACCGCCACCAGCATCCAGCCAAGAAATTCCAGGCCCGTTCCGGCAACCGCCACAGACGGCAAATGCACAGGCTCCACACTGAAGCCCCACACAACGCCCAGCACGACAGCGGCGGCAAACCAGGCGCCGTCACGTATTCGCGGTTCGAGGATATTTTCAGGCGCCGTTCGCATAAGGCTTTAACGCTGCATGAATAACCCGGTGCACGGGCGTTGGCACGCCAACTTTTTCGCCCAGCCGCACCACGCCACCCGAAAGCCAGTCCACTTCCAGCCGGCGGCCATGCTCCAGGTCTTCCAGTAAAGATGGTTTCAATTGCGGCGCCATGCCTTGCGTTCTGCGCACCAGCGCATCGCTATGCCCCTCTGGAATATTGATTCCCATCGCATGGGCAACCGCCTCGGCCTCACGCAACGCTTCCTCCAGAAGACGCAGGGTTGCGGGTTCTGCGCGCACCACGCCCATGGGCGCGCGCGTCAGCGCCATGACTCCGGAATAACCCGCCACCAGAACAAATTTTGTCCACAGGCTGGCGGTAATGTCCGCATTGAAGCGGGCCTCGACATTGGCGCCGCCAAACGCATCCATCAATGCCTGGGCGCGCGGGCTGAGCTTGCCGTCCAGTTCGCCGAAATCAATATGGCCCGTGGCGCCCACATGGCGGATCAGGCCGGGTTCAACAATGTTGGCGGAAACATATGACGCGCCGGGCAAAATCCTGCTCCGGCCGATTTCCGGGGCCAGCATGTCCACCACCTCGACGCCATTCTGCAAGGTAAGCACAAAGGTTTGCGGCCCCAGCAGGGACGCCAACAGGGGCTTTGCAGCCGCCACATCATAGAGTTTTACACAGAACAGAACGGCGTCAACCGGGCCGATAGCGCAGGCGTCATTCCCTGCGCGCACCTGCGTCAGGGCAAAATCGCCGTCCGGGGATTCAACGCGCAGCCCCCCGGATTGCAGCGCCGCGAGCGTTTGCCCACGCGCAACAAAGGCCACATCATGGCCTGCGAGCGCCAGCTTGCCGCCAAAATAGGCCCCCATTCCGCCCGCGCCAAAAATGGCAAACCGCATCGCCCCAGCCCCTGCTGATTATTATGGGTGCAGTTTAGCACGACAGCCATCCATGGCCAAACCGGAATCCTGTGGAATATTTCCGGACAGAACATCGCGCCAGCCTACAGGCGGTTTCCAATCACGCGCATCAATGCCCGTTCCGCCCCCGGTGGTTTCCTGGCGGCCAGCCATAACAATAAAATCGTGCCGGCATAAACCGCCGCCCCCAGAAGGCTGCGTAACGCCAGGCGCAGGGCGACAGGCAAATCCGTATCGCCGGGAACAACAAACAGCAATACACACGCCATCGCAGACACCGCCGCCAATGGCCGCCAGAACGCCTTCAGCGTTTCAATATAGCTCACTGAAAGTATCATCTGTATGCAGATCAATGATACTGGCAGAACCGCAGCCGTGGTTAATAACCGCACCATCGCAATATCCATTACGCCATCAAAATTCCCGCTGAATGAAAGCAGCACAATAAACAGCAATAACAGTTGCAGGCCCGTAAGAATTGCCGCCATCCTGGACCTGCCAATGGCCTGCAATGCAAGCGTTGCAACCGTGATGAGCGCAGCCACGCCCGAAGCAACCGATATCACTTCAACAATCGGGATCATGGGAATCCATTGTGCGCCATACAGCAGCCGTACCGCATCCCCCGCAACCAGGGCAAACCCCACGCTAACCGGCAGGCAGATGATGGCGGCAACGGACAATATATTGATAAATGCGTTTGCAAGCTCTTTGGGCTGGTCCAGAAGCCGCGCATAGGCGGGAAATAATGCACGGTCCAGGACCAGGAAAAGTTCACCGGTTGGCATGCGCGCCAGTTCCGTTCCTACATGATAGTGGCCGATTTCCGTTGCCTTGCCGAATGCCGGGATGAAAAAATAATCGATCCGCGTCGTTCCAAATACCGCCAGTTTTTCCAATACCACCCAGATGGAAAACGACCACACCTCCGGGATTTTGCTAAAACAGATTTTTGGACGGTAATCGTGCACGGTAAAACTGATGAAAATGGCGATCGCATGCCCCAGAACCGCCCCTGCGACCAGTGCCCAATAATTGCGCAGCCAGAGCGCCAGTATAATCGTGATGATAACAGGAATCAGTTTTTCCAGAATTTCGAATCTGAAAGCCCTGCTGAATTCAAAATCCTTGATATAGAGCGCAATGCCGATATTCTGAAAGCCCATCAGGAAGATCCGCGCGGACAGGATCTGAACCAGCAATACGGCTCTTGGTTCGTTAAAATAATGGCCAAGCAGCGGCGCCGCCGCAAATACCCCTGCCCCAAGCACGAAGCCAACGATAATGGCCAGCGTCCATGCGGAATCCATGAACGTCCTGTCCAGATTCTGTTTGCGGATGACCGCCAGATTTTGCGCCTCTCTGCCAATGGTTTCGGCAAGGCCGACCAATAGCAGGCAGATGGCCACCAGACCAAAATCTTCCGGCGCCAAAACCCGCGCGAGAATAATTGTGCTTCCAACGCCAATCGCGCGCACGGACCAGCGCGAAATGAAAATCCAGGTGGCGTTATGCGAAATGGCCTGATGGATATTCACTTCCTTCTGTTGAAGAAAGCCGTTGCCCGGTTCAGGTGATGGAGGGTTCATTCTCATTCCAGATGCAAAATAAACTGGCGGGCGCAGTTGCCAGACCAAACGCCCCTGTCCCTGCTTTTGTTACGGGTCAGCCTAATGCACATCAGGGATAGATAGAACCCCCGGAGCAACAGGGTGAAACCGCTTAATTATGGGCATCTCGCGGCGGAAGTTCCTGTTTGTGCGCCATCTCCTGGAAAATCGGATCGAACAGGTAAGAAAGTTTCAGCGCGTAGGTCCGCGTAATGTGATCATCGTCGAAATAGATAGGTATATCTTCGTCAAACACGGCGCAATATTCATCACCACACATTTTTTCATCAGGGTGTATGAATGTCAGGTTGTATCTGTCTTTACTTTTATCGAAGACTTCCGTCACAAAAGCTTGCCGGTCCGTATATTCCTTTACGCTGGGTCTGAATTCGATATTACGATTCAAAATAATCGCTCGCGCGGCGGCAGAAGGTATATTCTCTCCCACTTCTGGTATCGAGGTCATCACAACCACCCGGCGGCCTAACGAGTGAATTTGTGCAAGGGACCGTTCAAACGAGCGTTTGAAAACTCTTGCATTCTCATCCAGTGACAAGGATACTGTTTGTAGATCGCGGATTAAGAGGGGGGGGGGCCTTCTTCATTTTTATAGCGTTCCCCCGTCGCATACATCGCCCATCGGGACACAAAGAAGATTTGTGTTATCTCTGGATGCGCGGCCAGATAGGCCATGAATGCGGCCCGAATCTCACTACAACTTTTTGGATCCCTATCGACCCGGTCCTCGCCGAGTAAGGGCGGGCATCCATGGTCTCCAATAAAAATTCCCTTAATGCCGAATTTCTGGGCAGAACCACTGACCCCAGGTAATATCGCTATAGCATGTGAATCGCCCCACACGGCGAATGTGGTTTTTTCTATCTCACGCGCGCCTATGTATTGGGTGGGTTCGGTTTTACCATTTACACTTTTCAGACTTCCTGAAATATCTGTTTTCTTATCCCCCTTCGCCTCCAGAATACGATTTACCTGTTCCGGCACCCGGCCTGGAAAGCCGTCGTTAAACCCGATGATGGCGGCGGCGGCGGCGCTCACCAGCATCACGCCGGCGCCTGCGGCGAACAGCGGCTTTCGCCGCGCCAGCACATTGCGGGTGCGAAACGGCGCCTCGACAAATTTCCAGCTCGCCCAGGCGGCGGCGGTCATGACCGCAAGAAGCAGCGCGATTTCCATCTGCGAGACCGGCGTGATCGCATATAATCTGTAAAATACCAGCACCGGCCAGTGCCACAGATACAGCGAATAGGAAATCAGGCCCGGATAGCGGAATGCATTGGTGGACAAAAGCCGCCCGGCCAACGTCATATTGCTCTGGCCCGTATAAAGTATCAGCGCTGCGCCCGCACAGGGCAACGCCGCCGCCGCCCCAGGAAACGGCGTTTGCTCATTGTAAAACAGGATTGAATAAATGATAAAACCCAGTCCGGCGGTGGCAAGCACTTGCGCCACGCGCTGATCCAGCGGCGCCTTGCGCGGGAAAATCGCCAGGATCGCACCCAGCATCAGTTCCCATGCGCGCGCAGGCGTGGAATAGAACGCAGCATTGGCGTCCGTGCGTACCAGCAGGATGCTGTAAACCAGCGAAACCAGCAGCACCGCCATCGTGGCCAGGCCAAGCCTGTCCCGGAAAAAACGCGACACCAGATACAGATAGACCGGAAAGACAATATAGAACTGCTCTTCAACCGCCAGCGACCACAGATGCAGCAGCGGGTTGTCCTCCGCCGCCGCTGCAAAATAGCCGGTTTCAGACATGAACTGGTAATTTGAATAAAAGAAGGTGGCCCCGAACAGGTGGGTTCCAAAATAATCCATCTCCCCAAGTGCGCCCGGAAGCAGGATTACAAATGCGGCGGCGGTCGCAACCAGCAGCACCGTGAACAGTGCGGGAAATATCCGCCGGATGCGGCGTTCATAAAATTTGAGAATGGAGAACTGATCGCGGCTGATATCATGCAGCAGAATATTGCTGATCAGATAGCCGGAAATCACAAAGAAGATATCGACGCCGACAAACCCGCCCGGGAACAAACCAACCCCAGACAGGCTGATCTTGCTGTGAAACAACACCACAGGAATGACCGCAACGGCCCGCAGCCCGTCAATATCCGGGCGGTAATTCGTTGACACGGCGGCGGCCCCCACAGGTTCCTCAAGTAAGATGTTCTTTCCGCCTTCTGTCATTGCTGCAGCGCCCGGCTGCGGCGATCTTTCTGCGGTAGTTTTTTCCGATGAACCATCTCCTGGAAAATCGGATCGAACAGGTGCGAAAGTTTCAGGGAGTAGGTTCTGGTGATGTGGTTATTGTCAGAATAGATTGGCTCATCACCATCAAATACGGCGCAGTACGCCTTGTCACACATTTCGTCCTGAGGGCGAATAAATGTCAGACCGTATTTGTCGCGGGCTTCCTCAAAAACCGATGTCACGAAAGCCTGCCGATCCATGTAGTCCCTTACGCTGGGCCTGAAGTCTATATCACGGTTGAAAATAATCGCCCGGGCGCCAATGTGCGGAAGGTTCCATCCGATTTCTGGCGTCGATGTTACCACAACTACCCGACGGCCTATCGACTGGAGTTGCGCAAGGGTGCGCTCAAACGAGCGCCTGAAAGCCTGCTCGTTCTCCTTTCGCGACTGCGGGCCACCATCATTTTTATAATCTCTTTCTTCTGCATATATCGCCCATCGGGATATAAGAAAAACAAGGGATATTTCGGGATACGCCTTCAGGTACGCGAGGGCTGCGGATGCAGAATCGGGGCAACCTTCTTCACCTTTGACTGGCCGGTCGTGGCCCAATAGGGGCGGACATCCTGCGCGATTCAACAGGATGCCCCTTACCCCCGCCTGTTTCGCCGCCGCGTCGATCCCTGGCGTTTCCATCTCAGCATGCGAATCACCCCAGACAGCGAATGTAGCCCCGGCCGGACCCGCTGCGCCAAGCGCGCATAATCTCGTATCATGGCCCGCCTTGCCGACTTCTTCGGGAATGATGAGCGTGCATCCTTTGATGATTACCTTGCCCGTTCTCGCCTCCAGAACGCGGCTTACCTGCTCTGGCAACCTTCCTGGAAAGCCATCGCCGAACCCGATTATTGCGCCGGCGGCGGCGCTGACCAGCATCACGGCGGCGCCGGCTGCGAACAGGGGGCGCTGCCGCGCCAGCACATTGCGGGTGCGAAACGGCGCCTCGACAAATTTCCAGCTTGCCCATGCGGCGGCGGTCATGACCGCAAGAAGCAGCGCGATTTCCATCTGCGAGACCGGCGTGATCGCATATAATCTGTAAAACACCAGCACCGGCCAGTGCCACAGATACAGCGAATAGGAAATCAGGCCCGGATAGCGGAATGCATTGGTGGACAAAAGCCGCCCGGCCAACGTCATATTGCTCTGGCCCGTATAAAGTATCAGCGCCGCGCCCACACAGGGCAGCAACGCCGCCGCCCCAGGAAACGGCGTCTGTTCACTGTAAAACAGGATTGAATAAATGATAAAACCCAGTCCGGCGGCGGCAAGCACTTGCGCCACGCGCTGATCCAGCGGCGCCTTGCGCGGGAAAATCGCCAGGATCGCACCCAGCATCAGTTCCCATGCGCGCGCAGGCGTGGAATAGAACGCAGCATTGGCGTCCGTGCGT